>JADEYI010000580.1_pt1 | contig 46169 bp, 41 predicted proteins | sample 8542331 | NCBI WGS metagenome assembly JADEYI01 (sample SAMN16510988, study PRJNA670497) | mine drainage metagenome | isolation source: biofilm near Copperflume 1 | place: Germany: Marsberg coppermine Kilianstollen | collected 2018-02 | reverse complement strand
GACGATGTCATCCGGGACCCCCGAAAATGCCTACGAACTCAGTAATGCCGGCCAGATCGGGTGTCCGTGGACGTGGCCGGCAATCATGCGGTCGCCTCCAGATCCAACAGCTGCCGCTTGGTCTCGGGGCCACCCAGGTAGGAGCCGGCGAGCCCGTCCGAGCGGATCACCCGGTGGCACGGGATGACCAGCGGGAGGGGGTTGGTGGCACAGGCGGTGCCCACGGCCCGGACCGCCTTGGGATTGTTGACGGCGGCGGCGACCGCTCCGTAGCTGGCCGTCTGTCCGTATCGGATGACCGGGAGGTAGGTGAGGACCGTGCGCCGGAACCCCGCAGACAGGCTCAGGTCGAGCGGCAGGTCGAAGCGGCGGCGGCGGCCGGCGAAGTACTCATCCAGCTGTCGTGCGGTGTCGTCGAGGCGCTTGGGGGCGTTGAGGATGCGGGCGCTGACCTTGGTGGCCAGGCCCTCAAGGACGGTGTCGAGCCCTTCCCGCTCGTAGGCAACCCGGACCAGGCCGACGGAGGTGGCCGCCAGCAGCAGAGTTCCGACCGTCGTGTCCAGGGTGCGGTAGGCGACGTCGAGGAGCCCGGTCGACTCGGCCTGGTCCGCCAGGGCATCGTGGAGGACCCGCAGTTCGCTGTCGGTCACCGGTCCGGACAGGTTGAAGAGATCGGACACGTCACTGTCTCGGTGTCTTGTGTTCATTGGATGGTTCCTCGTGCTTTCCTGAGGTTGGCGATACCGTCGGCGGCGGCTCGGCGGGAGGCCTCGACGCTGCCTCCGATGATGGCGGCGACCTCGCCATAGGGCAGGCCGCCGAGGTAGTGGTACACAACGGCGAACCGTTGCTTTTCCGGCAGGGCAGCAAGGGATCCGGGGAGATCGAGGTCTCGATCGTCGGCTCCGTCTCTTGCCGGCTGTTGAGGCATTTCGGCCAACGGGATCGCCCTTCGAGCCGATCCGCGAGTCACGTCGATGGCCTTTCGATGGGCGATGGTCACCAACCATGCCTCCACGTTGGCGTCCACTGGCAGCTGCGGATACGCCTTCAGCGCGGACAGGAAGGTCTCCGACCAGGCATCGTCGGCATCAGTGCTGCCCAACACGGCTCGGCAGACCCGCAGGACAGTTCGACCGTGTTGGGACACGACCTCCTCGAAGGGCTGCTTGTTCGTCACAACGAGCAGACGCCTGGAAGGTCAACAACGTGAGCCGGCATGATCAGCACAGTCTGCCGGGACGTCGCCCTATGGCGACGCCGGGAGCCATCCGAGCTGCTTGGCGTCGTCAGCCCTTCGTCCGGGCCCTACTCATCGGTGTCTCACCAAGGGAGCCATTCGGCCCAGACAATCCCGTTGGTATCCGCACCCATGCCGTCAGGTGGGCGGGGAGTCAGGAATCCATCGCGGCACACACCGCCATCCCGTCGATGCGACGCAGGAGTGTGAATGCCGGGGTGACCGGGTGGTCATTCAGCTGCTCGTTGATGATCACTTCCATCGACCGCCTTCCATCGCTGGTGGCTGCGGCGAAGATGGTGTAGCCGGGGAAGTTCCCGGTGTGGCCGTACACAGTTCCGCACGACGTCCGGTACCGGAAGATGCCAAGGCCTGCCGCATTGGTGCCGGGGCCGGGAGGGCCGGAGTTTCCGGCCACGAAGGTGAACTGTTTCTTCCGGGTTGCTGCAGACGTGAACGCTCCACGCACATAAGCCCTCATGAACTTGTTGAGCTCGGAGGGGGTGGAGAGCATTCCTCCGGACGCCCAAGCCAGTGCCGGGTTGAGAAACATACTGACGTCGAGGGGTGGGACTCCCGGGGTCACGTCGTAGCCGTGCACGTACGGGGTGGGGAGCCGAACGTCGGAGGGAAGGGAGGTCCTGGCTAGGTGGCTCGGATTGGTCACCTCGTCGGCAAGTGCCGCCTCATAGGGCTTGCCTGTCACGGCTTCGATCATCAGGCCGACGACGATGTTGTCGGAGTCCGAGTAGTCATACCCGTGGCCAGGCACCAGGCCCGTATTGGCGACGAATCCCAGCAGTTGGAGAGGCGTCAGGTGGATGAGCGGATTCGCCTTCAGCACATCCAGAAACGCAGGACTCTTGATGTAGTCGGGGAGTCGACCGGTGTGGTCGAGCAGCTGCGCCAACGTCACCGGGTACCAGGCCTTGGGCAGCCCGGGGAGGCGATGTCCGATCGTGTCGGAGAGCTTCAGGTCTCCCTCGGTCACCAGCGAGAGCGCGACCGCTCCGCTGAACGCCTTGGACACACTGGCGATTCGTGCCGTGTCCTGGACGGCAATGGGGTCGTCAGCCCCCACGTCGGCCACTCCGGCCGTCGACACCTCCAGTCGATCGCCGACTTGCACGAGTGCGATAGCCCCTGGAGGTCCGTCGGGCAGCGTCACCAGCTGTCGGAGGGCTTTGGACAACGGAGAGGAGGGCTGGCTCTGGACGAGGTTGGTGGCCCGCGCCGGAGTGCCAGCCAACAGGATGCATCCCGCGAGTACCAGCACCGTTGCGATGCGCCGGACTGCCTGTCGCCCCTGCATGACCCGCGATCGTAGTTCAGCAGGTCATGTCGAGGTACCTGGGATTCAGCGCATCTGGCCGGTGATCAGGATGACACGCTGCACCCTGCCGACGAAGCCGAGGGTGACGACGTACAAGAGGGCCACCCCGAGGTGCTTCCAGATGTTCCAACGGTCCTCGACCGCCGCTACCACACGAAATCCGGAACCATTGATCTCCACCGTGGCCTTTCGGAGGGCGCTCACCTGGTTCTCACCCGCCAGCATGCCGATCCAACCGCCTCGGTAGGCAACCACGTACAACTCGTTGAGCGGCGTCTCGGAGTTCCGTCGGCGATCCGGCGAGTTCGAGAGGTCCGGCGTATCCAACCGGAACTCTCCGGGAGGTGCGGCCAGTTCGTCCAGCCATGAGCCGAGTTCGGGTGGTGAATAGTCGGGATGCAGCTCCGGCGCATACCAGTACCCGTCCGATGCCAGCAACCAACCGGGTGGCTGGGTGTAGCTCATGTCGTGCCGCCTTCTCGTTCCCTGTCGACCAGCTCCCGCTGAACAGTTTGCCCGAATCCACGTGATCTGTGGGCGGATGCCGATGCCGCCGAATGCCGTCTGCGATCGAGGTCGAGGATGCGACCGCATGTCTCGGGGGTCGGACTCCTGGCCACCATCAGGCCTCTCTCCCGTCGATCACCTCACGGAGGCTGATCGTGACCCCAACGAGTCCTGGCGCTCAGTATGGATTCGGTGTCGAACCGAAGGCGAGCCGGAGACTTCTTGGCCTGTTGGTTGCTACACACTCTTGGGGTCCGCCAGGATTGCTCGACATCCGGCGCCCCACTTGCCAAGGCTCAGTGAACCAGAACGCCATGCCGTTCCAGCGCGACTTCTGGTTCGATGTCGGCCCAACAGTCGATCCACCGCTCACAGACCGCGCAGAACACGCTCACGTGATCGTCCACCCTTGCGACTGCTCCGTTGGCCGGGGCGATCGGACGCGCCTCCGAGGTGGACCGCTCCTTACGGAACTCCACGACGGGGCGACGGATGACGACCGCCGCTTCGTCCCTCTTGGCATCCGCTTCCCGGATCATCTGATCGCCTCTCGCCATTCCGCCCCCGCCTGTACCCATAGCAACGGCCAACCACGGCCCGGACTTGAGCTGTTGACCCTTGATTCCCGGACGGTGATCTGGCGCAGGCATGGTTGCGGCCGCTGCCTGCCCGATCGTGGCCTCAGGCCATGAGCCAGACAGCCGCTCCTGATCGCTCAGTCACCTGTCAACACAGGCGGCAGGTCAGGATGTCGCCGATGATCCGCATATCCGACGAACCATCCCGGAAATCGTTCAGCTGCTCACTTCGGAAAGGGATCTGACTCTCCCCTATGGGAGCCTCGACGATGGTGACTACGCCCAAACGCGGAGAAACCAGCCAGGCAGGAAGGACCGGTAGCCGCTACGCGCTGGCGGATGTCAGCTCCGGCGGTCCGCGATCCTTGCCGTCCACGGATGAACGTGGGTGTGGTTCACGAGACCGTCACAGGCGCGGTGTCCGAGGCCCAAAGGATCGAGGCCTCGGCTGTTGCTGCATCGTTCCACCAGCGCGTCGCTGAGAACCGCTACCGTGCTTCGGCCGAATCCCCGGGAGGTCGGTCAACCCTGAGCCTCCTATTCCGCTGACGCTGAGGGTGACGGTAACAGTCGAGCTTCCATCGGTGACACCCAGGCGCCATTGCCATTGAACACTGCTCCGATCCTCTTCATTGAAAATGCCATGGCGGGAACCAACTCGGCCTCGAGGGAATCCGATTGCGGGAGTCGACAGCGGTGTCCGACCCTCGATGTACCAACGGTCAGTGAGGCCTGGGACTCGCCCATTGAGACGGCCGGTCGGCACTCTTCATCCGTTAATGAGCCCCTCACGCTGGTAAGTGGACACCCAACGTGAGGGGCCACAGCCCCTCGGTCCGCCGACACTCGCACGGGGAGGTGTGCTCCCGGACCCCTCTCCGTTGTAACACCCCGGGGTGAAGTCTCCGTCACAGGGCGCTGAAGACTCGGCAAACACTTGGTGACAATGGCGGATCGCAAATTCGGGCAGCGCCGTTCGCCGGTGCCAGTGGTCAACCCCTCAGCGGTGGCGCTTCAACCCGGTCCTGGCCGACACGCTCCGAGTGGAGGGATGTCAAGCCCCCCACTCCGTTCTGACAGCGTCTCCGAAGCGAGCATCACTGGTAAACCAAATCGTTCACAATCGGTCACGCGAAGTTCATGCTGCTGTTACGTCGATTTGACCGGCTGTCAAAGTACGGCGCCTACAGTGAAGACGTGGCCCAACATGAGGCGCGGGTATTCGAGATCAGTGAGCACGAGTGGGAGATCGTCTGTCCCAGCTGTCCTGGTGACAGTGTCCGTGTGAGCGGGGTGAAGGACAGTCCAATGCTCGCGACTGAGGAACACGCAGCTCAGCTGGCTCGCTTTCACCAAGAGATCTACTCCGACCTCGGACATCGGATTCTCCGCGCTGTGGGGGTCATCCAGCCGTAGACGCTTCGTTGAAGCGGCCCGATCTGGCTGACGCTTCGATCACGTCCCCGCCAACAGGGCAAATAGGGCTCGGTCCCGAGAGGGTGAACGGGTGCGGGCGCTTCGTCATCGAAGGCCCCGATCCCTCGGGGCTCCGGTGCTACCCGATTCGTCCACCGACGCCCACTCGAATGCCCACCTAGCCGTGTGGGTCGGGCCAGCATGGACGAGACTCCGCTCATGTGCGCGCGTTCGTGGTCCTTCCGGCATGATGGACTGCATGGGCGATACCTCTGTACCGCTTCACATTGTGAAGGCTGTTGCCCCGATCCGGATATGCGACAACGGCGGGTGGACCGATACCTGGTTCGCCGGGCACGGCAAGGTATTCAACATCGGCGTCCATCCGTGTGTCGAGGTGCAGGTCAAAGTCCACCCGATCGGTGCTCTGGCCGATCGGATCATGCTCGACGCCGAGAACTACGGCGATCGGTACACCTTCGATCCAGGCGCCCTCCCAAATCGCCATCCCCTGCTCGAAGCAGCCATCGACGACGTCGGTCTGCCCGACGAGATATCGGTGGAGATCAATGTCTTTTCTGAGGTGCCGGCCGGCTGCTCGACTGGAACCTCCGCGGCGGCGACGGTTGCGCTGATCGGTGCTCTCGACGCGCTCACGCCGGGCGCCATGACACCGCACGAGGTGGCTTATGCCGCCCACCGGATCGAAGTGGACCGGCTCAAGACCCAGTCAGGCATCCAGGACCAACTGTGCGCAGCCTATGGCGGCATCAACTACATCGAGATGTTCTCGTATCCCCACGCCTTGGTGTCGCAGCTCGCCCTGTCCAATGCCGTGTGGTGGGAGCTGGAGCGGCGCCTGGTCCTGGTGTTCCTGGGTCGAACGCATGTGTCATCCGAAGTGCATCAGCAGGTGATCGCCGGCCTTGCGGGGGAGGGTGAGGACTCTCCGCATCTGGACGAGTTGCGAAAGGCAGCCGAGCAAGCCAGAGACGCCGTTCAAGCGGGCGACTTCGCTGCGCTGGGGCGGGCGATGACAGAGAACACCGACTCGCAGAGGCGCCTGCACACGAGCCTCGTCAGCCAGGAGGCTCAAGCTGCCATTGAGATTGCGGCCGCCAATGGCGCGTTGGGTTGGAAGGTGAACGGTGCCGGAGGTAGAGGTGGGAGCATCACCCTCCTGTGCGGGCCGGACATGCCCGCCAAACGTCGGATGCTGCGCGCCCTTCGCCAAGCTGACCCACTGTTCGAGGTCATCCCGACCCATCTCAGCCAGCACGGCCTGCGTGTGTGGAGCACGTGATATCGGAGGATGCCGGAGCCAAAGGCTGCTGCTGGTCTCCACGCAACGTCCCCTTGCCAAGCTCACCAACGGAACGCGCTCGAACGCCTACTGTCGGATCCGTGGCTGACTCGCGCTTTGAGATACCCCGACTTGCTGAGGTCCTTGACCCGTTGGGCCATGACGGGACGGACCTCGATGCCTATCTCGCTTTGGCGGATGAACTCGGCGCTCAGATGATTCTCGACATCGGAGCCGAACCGTCGCCGCGGGTCCATAGGTGGCGGCCCCGGAGCGCAGGCGGCGGAACCCACGCTCAACGGGACCGCCGAGCGGGCAAGCTATGTGACGGGAGAGTGAAATCGCCAATCGGGCTGGTCAGCTGGGCCACCTCCCCGACGCTGGCTGGCAGTGGCGACCTAAAGTGGCGACCATGAACGCCGAGGGATGGTACATCGACCCCTTCGGTCATCACGAAGCCCGTTGGTTCTCGGACGGGGCACCCACCGCGCTGGTTCGAGACGGGGGGGTCGAGGGGCATGATCCGCCCCCGAGCAGCCCATTACCGGTGAAATTGAGCGCGTGCCGGAGACCGCTCTAACTGACGGCAGGGATCTGAAGCGGGCGGATGACGCGGAGGCCGGGGAGTTCGACCCCAGCACGTTTGCTCAGGCGGCCTCGGATGCGATCGACAGCGCAACTGGTCTCTGAGAGCGGTCAGTGCATCCTCGGAGAGCACCAGCCTGGAGTCAAGTTCTCTCTGATGCACGCCAATCTTTGAGGTCGAAGTCTGCCTAAAATCACGACATGTCAGTGCCGGCCGAATCTCCGCGCTTGATCAACGCAAGGAAGTTCTTCATGAGTTTGGCGGCGAGTCAGCTGGAGGAGGCTGCCCATCTGCTGTCGCCGAATATCACTTACACCGTTCCTGCGGGGAATGCTCTCTCCGGCGTATTTCGCGGGCCAGCCGAAGTGAAACGGCATCTAATCGAACTGTTCGAGTTCTCCCACGAGACATATGACGTACTCAAGTTCGCCGACTGGATGGTGGGAGAGAGTCATGTGGCGATGCTTCAGGATGCCCAGCTACAGGGAAACGGAAAGATTTATCGAGGTCACCAGCTCTTCTTGGTGACATTCGACGAGAATGACGCGCTCACCAGGATTGAGGTCTTCTTCGAGAATCAAGAAGCCGCTAATCGCTTCTTCTCCGGCTAAGTCGAGAATGCGGATGAGCCGATGTTGGCCCAGTGAGGCCAGGAATCAGACACTGCACGGCAGGTAGCACGATGCCCAGGTCGGTGGCGCCGGTGATGGTGCCGACAAGGTGAGCTGGTATGCGCATAGTCCGCGGTTCAGGATGTTCCTCAGAAAGTAGCGGCCTCAGAACTGGTGAACCCCGACGGGGACGTGTATCACCTGGTCGATGGGCACCTTCTCGGGACCAATGACCGTCGTCTGTTCCATTTGGGTAGGACATGCCCGAGGGAGGACAAGGGGCACCGTGGCCGGAGGAGAGCGTCGGCATATCGGGCTGGAAAATGCCAGGCGCGTCGAACTGGACAAGGGCACCGGCGCAATCACCGGCATTCCAACCAAGCGAAGTGCCACGTCCAGCTTCACGGTTGAGGTGCGCGACACGAAATCGACGACCAGGCCCCACACCCGGAACACGGCCTCGGCCTCCTTCACGATCACCATTTCGTAGGTAAGTCGCTCAACCGGTCGCGCCGTCAACGGCGACGGTGCTGCTCAGGGGGAAGATTTGTCCGCGTCATCTAGTCACGACGCGCAGTCGGAGGAGGATGAGCGTCTGTCCTGGCGCGACTCTTCGAAACCGAGCAGTCCCAGGTTTACCGTGTTCGAACCAGGACATCGTGGTCGAAGGTCCGTGGATCCAGCTGACTAGCCGAGGAGACCGTCGAGTATCCAACCAATAGCGCTATTGATCAAATCTCAACATCGCTACAGATCACCTATTGCTGCGTAAGTTGTTGTCGCCGCAACACAGGGATGCTGGCAGTCGGGCGGAAGCGATCTAGGATCTCGTCAGATTAGGTCTAGATGAGACCGTGAATCATTTGAGCGGTCGAAGGAGTCGAGATGCCAGACAAGCCACAAGCCCCAGTACCCAAGGCCCCTCCTCCGCCTCCGCCGCCACCAGCGCGGGAACCCGATCGGCTCGCCAAAGAAGCGAACCCGGGCCAAACGAAGCGAGATTGACATCGCGATGATTCACGCACGTTCGGAACCTCCACCCCCTCCTCCACCTCCTCCGCCGCCACCGGCGAGGGAACCGGACATTGAGAGACGCAATGACCGAGAACCCCTTGAGCGACGGGGTGAATGAGGCCGGCTTATCGAGGGATTACGGCCACGACCCAAAGCAGCGCCTGGACAATCAAAAGGCCAAATTCGACCACGTAGGCGCGTGCCAGTCGTGGATATTTATTGCCATTCGAGACATAGGCACCAACCAGAACAGATGCAAATTCTTCGGTGAGCTGATTTGTTAAGTCTGGAGATTCAGGGGCGTGCTCCCGTCGCCACGTTCGCACGTCCTCGATCCATTTTGGGTATCTGTCGAGTTGGACGCCGATTGCCCAGTCCGTCGGTAGATGAATCCAGACGGCAGGAAACATCGTGAGCACTAAGGCTCCGACTGCCCAGTAGGCCCAGACGTCCCCTCGACGTAAGTAGTGGGGAGCGAATAGCGCCGCTACAACTCCGGCGATCGAAAGAACCGCCGTAGCGCGTGTACGTATCAGATCAAGCGATGCCTCTTGCTGTGCAACTTGGATACGCGCCTGTTCCAACAACACTTCATATTCGGCCACACAAAGACGCTAGCAGCGCACCTCGCATATCCATCGGAGCGAAGCCCGCGGCGTTGGACGTTGGCACGTGGGTTCATAGAGACGGGGGTTACCTGGTTGCAGCGACCAGATCATCAACGATGAGCGGGGACTGCGCCTTGCAGACTTCGATGCCTGCCGGGCTCTGAAGGCCTTTCACGATCGAATCAGCGACCGAACAGCCCGGAGCGCGTAGCCCTCCATCAGCCGCAGCCACGCCGAATGTCGCCGGCGTCGGACAACGCCAGGAGTGCCAATCGCGAAAGCCCAGTTCGCGTGGGGCTGTGACAACCTCATTTACTACTTGATGGGTGGGCAGCCGACGTCACTGAAGGGGCCCAAATCCCGGTGACCCCCTCCCGGCCCTGCCGGAGCCTGATCATGCGCAGTCCCGTATCCGCGATTGCAAGCCCCCGAAACTACGAGTGATTACCGATACGCTTGACAGCCGTACCAGTACAAACGATGTTGAATTCACCAAGATCATTCGAACTGATTCTATAGTGCCTAAGTACGCGCTTCTTCTCCTCCGAATCGATCCAGGGCTTCCAGCCACCAACAATCTGATCAACGACAGGAGATTCGTCACATACCCACAGACAGAAGGCACCGTGTGATGTCGTCTGTTCTGTGATTAGGAATCCTGCTTCTTTCGTCAAACTCTCATTGTGGTAAACGGATTCACTCACTTGACTAAATGCATAGTCGATGGCAGAGCCCTCACCAAATTCAGACTCCTGGTAGTGAAACATGACAACATTGAAGAATGTGATTGACGCCGGAAACAACTTCTTGGATGAAGGAGCTATCCCTCCACTGATCGCCATAATCTTCATGGCTATTTTCTGCCACAGCCATGGAACTCCCCGCTTCAGGGTGTCGAAATCATCATCTCGTAGCCCTTCAGACGTTCGCTCCGCTTTCAGGTCTAGTCCCACCGAGAGTATTTCGGCACAGTGCGTTAGCGCAGGTTCGACTGGATACCAGTCAGCTAAACGTCTCCGCTGGTTGTTTGTAGTCACCACTCTCAGAAGTTCTGCTGGATGAAAGAAACGGACGTTACTATTCCATTTGCTGAGCCTGGAACATTGATCGGAGTATTACAGGACTGGCTCGGAGTGATCAGAATACTCGGTGACGGAAGGGGACCGCCAAGAGCTGAAGTTTCCTGCAGCCTCGCCATATCTGTCTTGGATGGTGGTACCCAAACATACGGAGGGTGTACGACGCCGTTGAGTGAATAGTTGGCGAGCCTTCGGTTTCCATCAGCGATCGCGATCGGTTTCCCACCTGCCTCACCGGGAAAAACGGGGATGGGTGCCCCAGTCGGAGGACCGGCAATCGAATTGCCACCTCCAAACGTCGGGCTGATTCGCGCTTGGCCGAACCAGATGGGGATATTGGCGACGCCTCCCGCTGGAGTGGCGGTGGCGGCACTCCAAACTACGGCGACGGCACCTCCAACAACCACCGCAATCGCCGCACCGGCAGCAAGGCCAGAGGCACCTTCCGCCAGTCCCGCGCCCACGTCTTCAAGACCAGTTGCCGCCTCCTTCAGCAAGCCTTCCCCAAGAAACTTGCCACTCGGATCACTTCCATTCACCGGATCTCCTCCGGCATAGGCATAGGCCTGGTCGGTTTGACTGTACGCCGGGTCTCGGTTGGTGAAGCTCCCGGTCTGGCTATCGAACCACCGGGCCCGCATGTTGGTGAACCCGCTGGCGGTGGTGCTGTCCAGATACTGCCCGGCGTAGCCGAAGGAGGAGCCCGCTGTGCCAAGGGCCAGGTTTCCGAAGGCGTCGTAGCGGTAGAAGTTGGTCTGGTTGCCGGCGGCGTTGGTGATCAGCCACGAGGAGTCCGACGGCGTGTAGGTCATGAAGCCGGGAGTAGAGTTCGACAAGCTCACCTGCTCGACCGGTTGGCCGGTCGGCCCGTAGAGGTAGTCGTTCGTGCCATCCGAAAGCGCGAGGGCCAACGAACCGTTGGTGTTCCAGATGAACTGGGACTTGACCACGGTCCCCGATCGATACCAGAGCACATTGCCGCCGTTATCCACCGTTGCGCATAGGGTGGCGCTGGTGCACGAGACCGAGTCCAGGGCCTTGGTTCCGTCAATATTGGACGCCGACGACCAGCTGGTCCCGCTGTACTTGAGGGCGTTGCCCGAGGCGTCGACGGCCTGACACGAGGTCGCACTCACGCAGGACACCGAGTTGATGACCTTGGTCCCGTCGATGTTGGTGGCCGATGACCAGCTGGTCCCGTTGTAGGTCAGAGCGTTGCCATTGGCGTCGACGGCGGCACAGAAGGAAGAGGTCGAGCAAGATACCGACTTGAGCGCCTTGGTCCCATCGATGCTCGATGCTGCGGCCCAGCTGGTTCCGTTGTACTTGAGCGCGTTGCCCGAGCCGTCGACCGCCATACAGAAGGTGGTGCTCTGGCAGGACACCGAGGTGATCGACTTGGTCCCGTCGATACCGGATGCGGCTGCCCAGCTCCCGGTGTACTTGAGGGCATTGCCGTTGGCGTCGACCGCTTCACAGAAGCTCGAACTCGTACAGGACACCGAGTTGATGACCTTGGTCCCGTCGATGCTGGCCCCGGCCGCCCAGCTCCCCGTGTACTTCATAGCCCGACCGGCGTTGTCGACCGCCTCGCAGAACGAGGACGTCGGACAGGAGACCGACTCGACGGGCTTGGTGGTGTCGATGCTGGCCGCCGTGGACCAGCTGGTCCCGTTGTAGTTGAGGGCGTTGCCATTGGCGTCCACCGCCTCGCAGAAGGTCGAGCTTGCGCACGAGACCGAGTCGATGACCTTGGTCCCGTCGATGCTGGAAGCAGCGGTCCAACCCGGGGTTACAGACGCCGCTTGCAAGCCGTCCCCGGTGTAGAGGTAGTTGGTGGAGTTCGCTGAGGTCGAGGCCATCTGACCGGCCTGGTTGAAGCCGTAGGTGGTGGTGGCCGATCCAGTGACCGTCGTGGTCCTATCCCCAAGGGTGTCATACGTGTAGGTGGAGGAGCTGCCCATGGAGCCCGAGATGGGGGTCTGGCTGGTGGTCTCCCCGGTGTTGTCGAAGGCCTGGGTGTAGGAGTCAAAGTTGCCGCTCCCATCGTGACTGGAAATCTGGGTCGGGTCCCCCGAGGCGTCATAGATGACGTTGTTGGGGCTGGCACCCTGGGTCGTACTGCCCTGGAAGACGACACGTCCGGCCTGGTCGTAGGAGTAATTGCGCTGGTAGGTGGCTGGACCGGCGCACGACCCAGCGTAGGACTGGGAGTCCTGGGTCACCTGGCTATCGGCGTTCCGTGACCCACTGGTGCCCGAGAAGGACTGGGTCAGGGTCCCGTTCGTCCCCGAGCAGTTGAGGGTGGAGCTGGCCTGGCTGTTGAGGTCGGCGTTGTCGTAGAGAAAGGCGGTTTTGCTGGTGCCGGTGGGCTTGGAGGTGCTCACCGCGTTGTTCTGGGCGGTGACATTGCCATCACCGTCGTGCGTGAACACAATCTTGTTGGTCAGCCAATCGGTGACCGATGCCATGTTGCCCAGGGCGTCATAGGTGTAGGTGGCCTGCGGGTTGGTGTGGGTCCCGTAAGTCGGATAGGTGACCGAGGACTGGACACCGGTGGTGAAGTAGCCATAGCCGACGGTGTTGTTGGACAGACCGGTGCCACTGCCGGCTACGAACTGTTGCTGGGTGACGTCACCGTTGGCGTCTTGTGTGTAGGTGGTGGTCCCCGAGGCGTCGACCATGGTGTGCCGGGACCCGTCGGCGAAGTAGGTGGTGCTCTGGTTGGCCGGCGTGGAATAGCCCGAGGCCGTGCTCGAGTAGGCCACCCCGGTCAAATTCAAGCTGGCGTCGTAGGAGTCGGTGGTGGTCCCCCCTGGCGTGGTGGTGACGTGAGTGGTGTCACCGGCGAAGTAGGTATGCGTAGTGGTCGCCCCACTAGGGTCGGCCGACGTGGCCGGGGTGGTCACCGAGTACAGATCGTCGAGTGATCCTCCGGCGGCTGGGGCCGACGCGGCGCACTGGCCGGTGCCCGACTGCCAGTAGTAGCAGTTGGTGGTGACCTTGCCCCGGGGGTCGGTGGTGGTCAGGGTGTGCCCCGACGGGTCGTAGGCGGTGCTGGTGGTGTTGCCGAGCTGGTCGGTCCTGGACAGGACCTGCCCGGCATGATCGAAAATGGTGGTGACGTACCCGGTCGCAGTAGTGGGTGCGGTCGTCGGCGGGGTGCCCGGGCACAGGTAGGGGTAGGTGCCCGAAGGGTTGGCCGTGAGCCACGCCGAAACGTTCACCGGGTCCGAGGTGCAGTAGGTCCGCCCGTCGGCGTCATTGACCGAGATGGATGTCTGGACGTCGGGGTTGGTGGACTGGACGGCCACCCCGTCGGCGTTGAAGAAGTCGGTCGAGACGTTGTTGGCCTGGGATGGATACAGTGTCGCAGGGCTTGGTGGGGCCGTGATCCAATTCGCCTGCCAGGTCGGGCACTGGTAGTTCGAGCTGCCCGTTGCATAGACCTTGGCCGATACCGTGCAGAAGGCGTTTCCGTTGGGGTCGTAGTTGGTCAGAGTGGTGGCCGGGCTGGACGACCCAGAACCAACTGTCGTGGAGACCAGGCGATTGTCTGCATCGTAACCCTTGGCGGTCACGACGTTGGGAGCACTTGTCGTGTTGTTTGACTCGAGGGTCGACTGCACGAGATTCCCCGCAGAGTCATAGCTGGAGAGAGTGATACCGCCAAGCGGATTCGTGACCTGGCTGACACGGTTATCGGCATCGTACGTGTCGATGGTGGCCCCGAGGTAGGAGTCCGAGCCGGGGGTGGGAGTGGTCAGGGGAAGCGAGGTCGGGCACCGTGTGCCACCGGAGTAGTTCGTGGGCGTGACGGTGCAGTACTTGTTCCCAGACCCGTCGTAGGCGTACTGGGATGTGCCACCGATCGGGCTGGTTGTGGAGGTGACCTGGCCATTCGAGTTGTAGATGGTGTCGCTGTAGCCCGGTGTCCCGCTTGGGGGCGAAGTCGGCGGAGTGCCAGGGCAGCGGATCGAGTTCGAGTACTCGTAGGGATCAACCTGACAAAACTTTCGACCGGCCGAGTCGTAGGCGTATTGGGTGGTGGCCGTATAGGTGCCGGTGGTGCCGGTGACCACCTGGGTGAGGATCTCGCCCTGGGCGTTATAGGTGTCGGTGGTCACCTTGCCGTCGGGATCGGTGGTCGTGGTCGGGAGGCCGGGGTTGGCGGCCGAACCGTAGGTGAATGAGGTGGTGTTGCCGTTGGCGTCGGTGGAAGTGAGCACGTCACCGTTGGCGTCGAAGGTCTTGGTGGCGGTGCCGTCCACGTGGGCAGCACCGTAGGCGGGACAGGTGACGCTGGCCTGGTAGTCGACCGGGTCGACCGTGCAGTACAACAGCCCGACCGGGATCCCGGAGCCTGAAATCGTATAGGCGTTAGCGGTGGTATTGCCCAGCGGGTCGGTGGTGGAGGTCAGCTGGTTGGCGGCGTTGTAGATGTTGATGGTGTAGCCGGTGGCCCCGGTGGGCGGCGTGGTGGGAGGAGTAGTCGGACACGAGACCTGGGGACCCTGGGCCTGACCCCAGGCGTAGTCGGCCGCGTTCATGACGCAGTAGGGCAGGTTGGCCGAGGTATAGAGGGTTTGGCTCACATTCCCCATGGCGTCAGTTGCGAGCGTGACATCCGCCGATGAGGTGGGCGTCCCACCTGGCGAGGCGTAATTGTCAAAGACATTGCCGCTTATGTTGCCGTCCCCGTTCACGTTGCGTTGACCAAGAAGGGTTGCCGGGTCGGGGTCGGTGTACGCAGAGGCGCCGGTGCCATCGTTCGTACCGACCATGACCCCGTTCGAATAGAGATACGTCACGGTCGTCGACGACCCCCCAGAGCCGCTCGGGAATGAGCTCACAACGGTCTGTGTGCCATTGGTAACCGTGGAGTTGACCGAGTAGGCGAAGTCCTGTTCCTCACTGGTTCCTCCGGTGGCAATCACTTGCTTACTGATCTGACCATTCGAGTTGTAGGTGTTGGCTACTTGCCCCGTGGCTGGCGGGGTCATGGTTGTCTCGTCGTACTGGTAAGGGCTGGCTTTCGAGGCGTCGTAAGTGAAGGTAGTAGTGAGCGATCCCGGATCAGTGGCGCTGCACAGATCCTGAGGCGTGCCGGTCCACGTCGAACATCCCGTGCCCGAATAGGTGAAGGATGCCACCTGGGTCGTTGCCGCGGCCGAGGCGGCATCGAAGACCGAGACCAGCTGCGAGCCGGAATTGAACGCCTCGACCAGAACGGCTGACGGCGTGGACTCGCCGCTCGGGGTGGATGACCAGGCCGTGCAGGTGTCGCCCGACGGGCAGGCAGCCTGGCCGCTGCCTGGGGCGTAGGTCGAACTGACCAGAGTGTCGCCCGCGGCATCGGCGATCTGACTGAGCGCTCCGCCCGAGTTGAACGAGTAGGTGATCGGGCTCTTGATGTCGTTGACGAAGGTCCAGGGTCCGCCGGTCCCACCTGATGCCCCGCTCAGGGTGGCGATATAGCGCGGTGCGGTCGGGCAGAACACCCCGGCGGTAGCGTCCGAGGGGCACCAGGTCACCCCGTTCGAACCAACCGGCTCGGTGGCGCCCATGGGGTAGTACTGGAAGGTCAGCTGGGACCCGTTGGCCTGGGTGACGGTGGCCAATCCGGTGCCGCTGCTATAGGAGACGGACATGGACAGGTTGTCCGACCAGCCGTAGCCGAGGGGGCCAGCGGGGGCCGCCGCAGTTGTCTCAGCTTGGGCAGCATTGGCGTCATAAGTACGGTTGAAGGTTAGCGGGACTCCGGCGCCAGGAATCGTGAGGTCGGTCTTCGTGTCATAGAAGTCACCGGTTGCTGGGTTCACTGGTTCGCCTGTGGAACAGGCGCACGAAGCCAGTGCTCCACCACCGCCACCCCATGCGTCGGGCCCGGGATTAGTCCCGTCGGGGGTGACGCTGTACGGTGCCGACGATTCGATCAGAGTTTGAGGGTAACCGAAGTCGGAGTGTCCGGCTGCGGAGCACGCTGACCAACAAGAAACTCCGCTGAGCAGGTAGTACTCTCCGGGGTTCTTGTATGGGTGTGGAAGGATCGACCAAGACCCACCATTCACTTGCTCAATCAGGGAGTTCTGGATACCGTTCGAGTCGGGGTAGCTGCCAACGGCGGTGCAAACGGTAGCGGAGGTACAGGAGACTCCACTGAGAATGTTATTCGGTCCTGACGCGGGATTGGGGCTCGACACGATCGACCAGGTGGTCCCGTTCCACTGCTCGACAAGGGTCTGAGAGTTGTAGTAAACGTCGGGTGTTGCCCAGCCGACAGCGGTGCAAGCCGAGGTCGAAGTACACGAGACACCGTTTAATAAGTTGTGCACTGTGGTTCCAGTATTGGGACTCGAGGCAATCGACCAGATGGTCCCATTCCACTGCTCGATAAGCGTCTGGTCGTAGCCGGTCGCTGCTGCGTAGACGCCGACAGCAGTGCAGGAAGAAGCAGTTGCGCATGAGACCCCATTCAAACTATTGGCCTCGATACTGCTCGTATCAGGACTGGCAACGATGGACCATGTGGTCCCGTCCCACTGTTCGATCAGAGTCTGGTAGGGAGCACCGTAGTAGCCGACGGCCGTGCACGCCGATGCCGAAGTACATGACACCGCCGTCAGAAAGTTGTCCTGGCTCGTGCCCGCGTTAGGACTCGAAACAATTGACCACGCGGTCCCATTCCACTGCTCAATAAGGGTTGCGCGAGGACCTGAGTCGGTGTAGCCAACCGCGGTGCACGCCGACGCGGAGACGCACGAAATCCCGTACAAGAAATTGTGAATGGTCGTACTGGTGTCCGGACTCGGCACGATAGACCAAGAGGTCCCATTCCACTGTTCGATAAGGGTTTGGTTGTAGGACGCATAGGCATGGGATGTCCCTGCCGCCATGCATGCCGATGCCGAGATGCAAGAGATTGCGTTCAGCTGATTGTCTGTGGTGCTGCTTGTATCGGCGCTAGGCACCACGGACCATACGGACGGCTGTGCCGCTTCCGCGATGGAGGAAGATCCCCCTCCAAACACCATGACGATTGGGACCATTACCGACGTCAGGATTGCCAGAGAAACCAGCAGTCGACGGAATCGGCTAGCCCTCTCGTCACTGCGATCCCGAGCCGGCAAAAGACAACGCTCAGCGTTCATACTGCCACCCCTCGTGGTATTGCTCTCCGGCGCCACCTTGGACCCTGGACCCGGCGATGTCAAGGAGAAATCCAGGCACTCCCCAAGAGTTCGCAGTGCTTCATCTGCACCGACGAGAACTTCCGGGGAAGGGTTGCCAAACCAATGGCGGCGAACGCGGGTCCCGAAAGGAAGTGGGGCCACAAACGCACCGACACCAGGGCAACGAGGCAATCGTTCACGTTGGCGCTGGCCACGTCTCCGAACGCAACGGCGGTTGCGTGGCGGAGGCTGGCAGTATTCGGTGGAAAGCTCTTCCGGTTCGGCTCTGGCAAGGAGCAGCGCCAAGGCGAAACTCGACACTCCCAAAGATCCTGTGGCAGGAGCTAGATGTGCGGCAAATATCTCTGTACCTCATACGATTCCGCCAACCCGATGATGACCGCCAGCACGCAACCGATCGTCGTCATCGGTTCTTTCTAGCCGTCCGGCGTCATGTCGCCGGGACCGGGCTGCTGTAGTTGTCCGACGGGTCAGCCGACATTGATGACGGAGATCGAAGGGTCATTCCACGACTGGAACTCGACGCCAGCAACTACCAGTCGGACCCGCAACCAACCGCCGTCAGACCCGCAGCCCGCAAACCGGCCGACGTGCCACAATCTACTCGGCACACCGACCACAAACCATGCACCTACTTCACCCTGCAAGTCCTTAACCCCACAAGTCCGCCAACGCGACGGATCCCCCTCCCCGCCCGTGACTAGCAATACGTAGCAAGGGAGGGTCCAGCGCAGGACGGCTGGGCTGACGGATCCCCGTGTGGATCCCTGACTGATATCACGAAAGGGATTGACCATAGGCAGCGGCGTTTGCCGAGAACCCTGTGGATCCCGAAATTCTACGGCGGACGAGGTCCCTGAGTCTTCGTCTTCGCTACGAGCGACAGTGCCCGATCTGGGTGCCCCAGGCCGGCCAGCCGCCGACGTGGCCCGCCTTCCCCAACTGTCTGCCACACAGGGCCCTCTGCGCTCGATCCAGGCGCCACGGTGGCGGTAGCGACTGGTACCTCGGGATGGATCAGCACTCGGCGAGCATGGGCTTCCCGTGCCGCGCTGGGGAAGCAGAAGAGGACCCAGGTCGGATGCTTGGCGGCGCGCGCCAGCTTGGCGTAGCCAGGAAGCTTCGCTTCGAGTCGTGCTAACGGCTCGGTGCCATTGTCGTACTCGAAGCAGAAGGGAAGTCGAAAGCCGTTCTCTACCCAGACGGCATAGGCGTCCGGCCTGACTACAACGCTCCAGGCGTCGGCACAACGCGCCGCGGACCACCACTCGTCCAGAGCGAAATCGGCTCCTCCCCTGGAGGCCCGGATGAGCGCGGTGAAGAACCCATTGCAGCCGACGAGATGGCTAAGGTGGCGACTCGTGGCCAGGGCCGTTCGCACCTCGCGGCGCCAGCCCAGATCGGAGGGCTGGACGCCTCGTTCGGCTGCTATGACCTGGGCACCAGCTGGTCCAAGGGTGAAGTGGTTCGGGCTGCTGCCCGACCAGGAGCGGGGTCGGAACCGATCGACAACGCCGAATGCGAGGAGTACTGAGAGACGCTCTTGGGTCTTGCGAAGCGAGTGGAAGGCGACGTCGGCAACCTGCGATGTAGTCAGGACTCGATGGTCGAAAAGGAGTCGGCAGATCAGTCGATCCCGTTCGGTGATCCGACCAGCCAGCTCGTACAGCCGATCGTCCCGACTACTCCGCACCGAGGGAAACTCGCTGCCGCCGCCAGACACAGCACTCATCTCGACATAACTCCTCTCCTCCTCCCTAAGTCGGCCATCACCAACGATCCCCCTGCCCCTGCCTGACCTGGATCTGTGCGGAGTAGCCGGTGGTCGCATGAAGCACGACCCCTGGCACGATCCCAGATGCGATCCCTTAAACGAGCCATGGGACTCCGTGACTCCACGTTTGCTGAGCCGAGAGGGCGATCTCGGCAAGGATCAGATCATCCCCAACCTAGAGAATGGGGTGTTTTCGGTGCTTTTGTGACAAAAGAACCGGAGTCTGGGCGTCGACTGTCCTCCGCTGGGATCTGAAGTGGACCGACCCCGCGTCTCAGACTGCCTCGCATTTAACGAGAGTGCCGGTAGTCCCGAACGTCGGCCAGCCTCGAAGCAGAGAGTCCTCTCGACGAATTCGATTGCTCGCGGGCGTCGCCTCCTGTGTAGGGCGACGAAGGGGAGCATCCCCCGTCCCCCGCGTTTGCTCCACAAGTCCTCCAGATGGGAGGAAGGCCCCGTTGCCCAGGGGTGGGGGAGACGCGGGGTATTCGCGGGGTATCGAGAGCACCCCGGGCCAGCCCGAGATACCTCACCTCGAGTGGTATCGAGTGGGCGCGGGCGCGCCACGACATTTGTCCCAAAGGGATCCGAAATGCCCCGTTCTCTGGTGACGCTTCTTCGGCCGTGGGTCGCCCATGAGTTCCGCCGATCCCACCCACCGACCTGTGGCACGCGGTGCAATATCTGGAGCATTTGAGCTGCTCCCCTCCCAGCTAGTCGACCTGGGCCAGGATCGACAGAAACGCGCCGAAACGGCGCTATCCGACCTCTTCGAACTACTGATCCGCAGCGACTCCCCATGGTTGACTTCACCGTCGGATCGGAGGTCTTCTGGGACTCCGCCATCGCAGGAGGACGAACGATGAGAATCGCCACTTACACCCGGATCTCCACCGACGAGGAGCACCAGCCGTTCTCGCTTGGTGCCCAGTCCGATCGGCTTCGGAAGTACGTCGACAGCCAAGGCGGCTGGGAGCTCGTGCGGGAGTTCACTGACCAGATGAGTGGGGCCAGCCTCGAACGGCCCAACCTGCAACGCGCCCTTCTGGAGGCTCGAGCCGATCGCTTTGACCTCCTCCTCGTCTACCGAGTCGACCGCCTGGCGCGTTCGGTCCGCGGTTTGGCCCAAATACTGGAAGACCTGGATGCGGCCGGTGTGGCATTCCGTTCCGCCACCGAGCCCTTCGACACATCCTCACCGGCCGGTCGCATGATGGTCCAGATGCTCGGTGTCTTCGCCGAGTTTGAGCGCGCCACGATCATCGACAGAGTCATCGCCGGCATGGAGCGCAAAGCGGCCCGAGGCGAGTGGTGTGGCGGGCAGCGACCATTTGGTTACGTGATCGACGAAGCGACAAGTACCCTTCGGGTCAAGGACGACGAGGCCGCGCTGGTTCCCCTCATCTTTCGGCGCTACGTGAAGGACCGGCTCGGAGCCAATGCCATTGCCACCTCTCTTAACGAAGAGGGGCACCGGACCCGGAACGGCCGGCCATGGAGCCACATGTCGGTACTCACTGTCCTCCGCAACCGCGTCTATGTCGGAGAGATCTTCTTTCGGGGCGTTCACCACGAGTCGATGCACCGTCATCTCATCGATGATGCAACATTCACCACTGCGCAAAACCTTCTCGCCGAACGCGGAAGTGACAAGGCGGCTTGCCGCTCCAATTCCTACGACTACCTCTTGACCCGTCTCCTGGTCTGCAGGCTGTGCGGGAAGCGCTACGTCGGTGCCTCAGCACACGGCCGCTATGCCCGGTATGAGTACTACGTGTGCCATTCCCGCCAGAAGTACGGGACCACCGGCTGCACCGCCGACCGTCTCCCGGCTCGTGAGCTTGAGGAGGCGGTCATCGATGCCATCGGCTCTGTCTTCTCGGATCTCGACTTCGTCGAGCGAGCATTCACGACTGCCGCCGAACGCACCCAGGAGGTCAGTGGCCAAAGCCAAGAAGAGCTCAACCAGGTCGAAGCGGAACTGAAGAAGACCGAATCGGCAATTGACCGATATCTGGCCGCCTTCGAGGACGGCTCCATGTCGTCGGCCCAATGCGGGCCTCGGCTTGAACAGCTGTCTGGCCGACTCCGACAGTTGCAGTCCCGCCGGGACGAAATTGCCGACCTCGATCGGCAGCAGGCAAACGAACCCGACCCAGAGAGGATCGCCTCCCTTCGTTTCGATCTCAGCCTTGCCCTCAGCCAAGGCGAAGCGCCGACGGTGAAGACGGTTCTGCGGGAACTTGTGGACTCGATCGACGTACACGATCATCGGCTTGTGCGTCCGCGATTCCGAATACCGGGAGCGGTTCGAACACACTCAAGCCTGGCAGTCCCAACGGGGTTCGAACCCGTGTCTCCACCTTGAGAGGGTGGTGTCCTAGGCCTCTAGACGATGGGACCCTAGATTGGTCATCTCCGAAGAAATGGACCCTTGTTTGCCCTTTTCAGAGCACATGTGCCACAGGGCCCCGGGGATGGAGCACCGTGTGCGCTCGGGGGGGAGGGCTCGAACCTCCAACCTCATGAACCAGAATCATGCGCGCTGCCAGTTGCGCCACCCCCGAATGGGCGAACCGTCAATTTAGCCGACCTGGGCCGCCCGAGAAACTTCTTGATTAGGTAGCTGCCGGCCGGTCCACTGGGCCTCTCCACGATCCATCGGTGCGATCGTCGAACTGCCTGAAGGGGTCACTCGATGGTCCGGTCCTCACGTCCTTCTCACAGCTGAGGTCCCTCGTAGCTGTGAGTCCGTAGGGCTCGTCCAAGGGCCATGGGAAGATGTACCGGCATGAGCACCCCGATACGACTGGTGGCCCTGGATATGGCGGGCACCACCGTCTCGGATGACGGAGCGGTCGAGGAGGCATTCCAGCAGGCCCTCGACGCCGTCGGCCTCACTGCCGGCAGCTTGAGGCGAGACCCGCAGGAATACGTGCGCCGGACGATGGGCCAATCCAAGATCGCCGTCTTCACTGAGTTGCTGGAGGGCGACCGTCACCGGGCCGAGCAGGCCAACGCCGAGTTCGAGCGGGCATTCGATCAAGCGGTGGATCGGGGGGAGGTCGCGCCCATCCCGGGGACCGAATCCGCCTTCGCCCAGCTCCGAGCGGCCGGGATGCGGATCTGCCTGACCACCGGCTTCTCCCCCGCCACCCGAGAACACATCGTCTCCGTGCTGGACTGGAAGGGCATGATCGATCTTGCCCTTTCTCCGGCGGATGCCGGGCGCGGTCGCCCGTGGCCCGACATGATCTTGACTGCGGTGCTCCGCCTTCGCATCGACGATGTGGCTGAAGTGGCGGTCGTCGGCGATACCGACAGCGATCTGGTGGCCGGAAGCCGGTCCGGAGCCTCGATGGTGATCGGCGTGCTCACCGGCGCCCACTCACGCTCCGACCTGACATCGGTGCCCCACACCCACATCATCGATTCGGTGGCGGATCTTCCTGCGTTGCTGCTCTCCCGAGCGGGCGCAGCGCAAACCTGATCAGGCCACAGCCGCCCAACCCTTCAACGCCATTGGTCTCGAAGGGCCACGGCGCCGTCGGAGGCGGTCACCATGGTGCCGGCCAGCGTGCGATCATCGTTGCGCATCCGCCACCGCACCAGCTGCTGGGCGGCCTGCCAGCCCAGCTCGGAGGAGCTGCCCGCCTGCACCAGGTCATGAACTTGTCCGGGGTCTGTGACGAGATCGAAGAGCAGCGGCGGCAGCACGTCGGGTTCGGCGGCAAATTGCACGTACTTGACGTCAAGTCCCCGAATCACATCGAGGGCGCAGTGCGCCATGGGAAGGCCGAGATGCCGCTCGGCCGCCCTGGTGACGGGATTGGAGAAGTTCCAACTCCAGTGGGCCTCGGTGCGCCAGTGATCCGGAGCCTGCCCGTCGGAGAGGCCGTCCCCGGTGATGAACGGCTGCAGGGCGAAACCGTCGGCCTGCAAGGGCACCTCGATGCCCAACCACTGGCAGATGGTTGGAAGGACATCCACCGATTCCGTGAAGGACTCCACCACCCGGCCCCGGGTGGCGCTCGCCCCCGGGTCGGGATCGCGGATGATGAGTGGGACGTGGAACGACTCGTCCCAATAGCCCAGCTTCTCGAACAGCCAGTGGTCGCCGCCCATCTCCCCGTGGTCGCTCGTGAGCACCACCAGCGTGGAATCCGCCAGGCCCGACGAGTCGAGCTGGGCGAACAGTCGAGCCAGTTGGTCATCCACCTCTTTTTGCGCCCCGTGGTAGGTGGCTCGCATCTGACGACGCTCCCGCTCGTCCTCCGGCGAGCCTGCGTGGGGAAGATACATGAGGATCTCGTTGAGCGGGTGGGCGGCTGCCTCCTCGGCCTTGGTCGGGGCGGCGATGAACGGCGGCATGTCGTCGGCGTCGTAGATGTCGTGGTAGCCCAGGGGATTGCGACGTGGTGGATGGGGGCGGATGAACGAGGCGTGGATGAAGAACGGCTCGTCCCCGTGTTCGTCGAGCCAGGCGGTGAGGGCGTCCACCAGAAATGCCGTCTCCGACTGTTCGGCCGCGAACCGGGCGGGCGCCCATGTGGAGCCGTGCCGGTCCGCACCGGGGAAGCCGGGCATCGGCCGGTACAGCTCATGGGGATTGGCCGGGACATCGACCCCCTGTGCGGCCAACCACCGACCCCATTGCTGGCTGCCGGCCTCCCACGGATCGTGAACCACCGGTCGGAAGCCGGGGAGAACCTCCTCGTAGGAGCGCAGCCGAGGGTCGGCCGCAGGAAGCGTCCGGGGGTCGAGACTGGTGTCGGTGTATCCGAACAGCACCGGGTCGTAGCCGGCGGCGCGGGCCAGCAGGGCCACGTTGGTGAAACGGGCGTCGAGTGGGGTCCCGTTGTTCACCGATCGGTTGTGGTGCAGATAGGTGCCGGTGTAGAGGCACGCCCGGGAGGGACCGCACGGCGCCGCGTTGGCCCAGTGGTTGGCGAACAGCGTGCCCTGGGCGGCCAGCCAGTCGAGCGCCGGGGTGGTCAGGACCGGATGACCGAGCGCTGAGAGGCTGTCGCCGCGCCACTGGTCCACGGTGATGAACAGGACGTTGCGGTTCATCGGTTGCCCGGGGCGACTGGGTCCCGGATCCGGCCCATCGGTCGATGGTGCCCGGTCATCCGAACGAGGTGTGCAGCTGACTCAGATGGTCGTACCCGATGATCCGACCCAGAGCTACTCCGACCGTCTCCTTGGCGTAGTAGGGGACGGTGGACAGACCGCGGATCGGCGATGACCGGGTGGGCGTCGGGTAGGCGTGCAGCCCCAGCGATGAGGCGATGGCCAGGCTGCGGGCTTCGTGGAACGGATCGGTCACGATCAGCACGGTACCGCCCCCCCGGGATCGCAGGGCGGGAGCCGCCAGCGAGAGGCTCTCCCACGAGTCGCTGCCCCCCGATTCGAAGATGTCACGACCGGGCACGCCGGCCGCCAGGAGGTAGCGGGCCGAGGCTTGCGCCTCGGTGTACCGGTCACCTTTCTTCTTCGAGCCCGTGACCATGATGGCGGCGGCGTAGTGCTGGCGCCAGAGGGCTTCGGCCTCATCGAGACGGGAGGCCAGGTCCGGCGAGGCCACCCCGTTGTACTGGGCCGCCCCCATGACCACGATGGCCCCCGCCGACCGCGGCTCGTACCGGCGTCCGGTCAGCCACACCTGCACGGCGGTGACCGCCAGGTAGATGAGCACGGCGGCCACGGCCAAGGTGACGATCCGCAGGATGAACCGGAACAGGCGCAGTCCGGTCAGCGTGGCGAGTAGGCCCACCGGGCTCAGAACACGTCGGTCTGGAGAGGGGCTGCTTGGGTCATCACGACCCCGGCCCGGTGTCACCGCGGCCGAGGGCGTCCCGCAGTCGGGCCAGGGTCCGGTCCGGGCCCATCAACTCCAGTGCCTCGAACAGCGGTGGGCCGATCCTGCGACCGGTGATCGCCACCCGGATGGGCGCCTGCGCCTTGCCCAGCTTCCGGCCCACGCCTTCGCCGATGGCCACCGTGGCCGCGTGCAGCGCGTCGCGGGTCCAGTTGCCGGTCAGACCTCCGTAGGCCTCGAGGGCCCCGGACAGGACGGCACCGGCCAGCTCGTCGTTGGCCACGGCTCTGGTCCACGAGTCCTCGTCGATGATCGGCTCGTCGAGGAACATGAAGTCGACCATGGCCGGCACCTCGTCGAGGACGGACACCCGCTCTTGTACCAGTGGGGCCAGTGTTGAGAACACGACCTCATCGAAGTTGCCGTCGGGCCACGGGGCGTTGGCTCCGCTCAGCCACGGCCGGCAGGCCTCGATGAACGCCTCGAGCGGCATGGCCCGGATGTACTCGCCGTTCATGTGGGTCAGCTTGACCACGTCGAAGAAGGCCGGCGAGTGGTTGACATCCTCCAGCCGGAACCACTGCACCATCTGGTTGACGTCGAACAACTCCTCCCCGCCCGGTGGGCTCCATCCGAGCAGCCCCAGGTAGTTGAGAAACGCATCGGGTAGATAGCCCCGGTCCCGGTAGGACTCGACCGCCACCGGATCCCGCCGCTTGGACAGTTTCTTCCGCTGCTCATTGACCAGCATGGGCAGGTGGGCGAACACCGGGAGGTCGGGCGCCGGTTGGGCGCCGGTTCCCGTGGAACCGTCGGTCATCCAACCCATGGACCGCAGTGCCTCCCAGGCCAGAACGCCCCTCGGGGTCGTGGGCAACAGGTCCTCGCCCCGGATCACGTGGGTGATGGCCATGTCGATGTCGTCGACCACATTGGCCAACACGAACAGGGGCGCCCCGTCTGCCTTCACGGCCACGAAATCGTCCATCGCCGCGTTGGGGAACTCGACATCACCACGGACCACGTCGTGAACGGTGGTGATCCCGACGTCCGGTGTCCGGAAGCGAAGGGCCCTTCCGTCACCCCGCGGCAGTCGCCGGTCACGGCAGAAGCCGTCGTATCCGGGAGTCTTGATGCCGCGCTCCTTGTTTCTGGCCTCGATCTGCTCGCGGGTGCAGTCGCAGGCATAGAGGAACCCGCCGGCCCAGAGGACATCGATGGCCTGGTGGTGGCGCTCGGTGCGCAGCGACTGCCGGTACGGCCCTTCGTCGGGGTCCATGCGCAGCCAGTGCAGCGCCGACATGATCCCGTCCACCCACTCCTCGCGGTTGCGATCGGTGTCGGTGTCCTCGATGCGGAGCACGAAGGTGCCGCCGGACTGGCGGGCCACCAGCCAGTTGAACAACGCGGTGCGGGCGCTGCCGACGTGGAAATAGCCGGTGGGCGACGGAGCGAAGCGGACCCTCGGGACGGCCCCGGGCACGCCTCGGTTACTCGTCTTCGACGATGGTGATCGCACCCGTCGGACAGCCGTTGGCGGCCTGGCGCACCTTCTCGCGCAGCTCCTCGCCGGGGTGCTCGTTCAGGACGTAGAGAAACCCGTCATCACGTACCTCGAAGACCTCGGGGGCGATTCCCATGCAGACAGCGTTGCTGGCGCACTCGTCGAAGTCGACAACAATCTTCACGTGATGCCTCCGGGATCTCGGCGAACCAGCCCGAGTGTATCGGCCCCCCGAGGGAGCACCGGGACACCTCGGCACCGGGCGGAGCCGAGGGTGGCACGTCCCCCGAATCGGACCGGTCGGTTTCGACGGCTTGCGGTCCGCATCGAGTAGAAACACCGTATGACCACTCGCCCTCGATCAGTCGGCCGGGTTGACCGTCACCGGCATACGCTCCCGGCTCCGGCGGCGATTGCCCTGGTGGCGGCCCTCGCCGTGCTGACGGCGGCATGCTCGTCGGGGAGTACGACGTCCTCATCGACCACCGCGGCCAGCCAGCCGCCCCCGTCCGGGAACGCCTCGACGACGGGACTCCCCGGCATCCACCACGTCTTCGTCATCCTGCTGGAGAACGAGGGCTTCGACGCCACGTTCGGCAGCCCCTCTGCGGACCCCTATCTTGCGACCACCCTGCCCGCCTCCGGGGCCCTGCTGACCAACTACTACGGGATCGGGCACTTCTCCAACGGCAACTACATCGGACTCATCTCCGGCCAGGCCCCCAATCCCCTCAACCAGGCGGACTGCCAGGTGTTCGGCGACTTCCCGGCGACGGCCACTGTGTCTCCCGATGGCCAGATCAGCGATTCGGGCTGTGTCTTCCCGCCCGCGGTCACCACGGTGGCCAACCAGTTGAACCAGGCCCACCTCACCTGGAAGGGCTACATGGAGGACATGGGGAACATCCCCGCACGTGAAGCGGCCGTCTGTGGCCACCCGGCCGTCGAGACGGCTGACAGAACCCAGGCCGCCGTGCCGGGCGACGGGTATGCCACCCGCCACAACCCGTTCGTCTACTTCCACTCGATCATCGACAACCCGTCGCTGTGCGATTCCACCGTCGTCCCGCTCGGTACGGCCACCGGCGCCCTCCCCTCCGGCACCCCGACCGGGGTCACCGGGTTGGCCACCGATCTCAAGTCGGCATCGACCACTCCCAACCTGAGCTTCGTCTCCCCCAACCTCTGCAATGACGGCCACGATGCTCCGTGCGTGAATCAACATGCATCCCCGTCGGCCTTCGCCAACATCGACACATTCCTCAAGACCTGGGTCCCGCTCATCACCGGCTCGCCCGCGTTCAAGAAGGACGGACTGCTGGAGGTCACCTTCGACGAGTCGGTCACCGCCGACGCCACCTCGTGCTGCAACCAGACACCCGGGCCGGCGGCGGCCAGCCCAGGGCTGTCCGGGCCGGGCGGCGGCCGCACGGGCACCGTGCTGATCTCCCCTTTCATCAAGGACGGCACGACGACCGACGTGCCCTACAACCACTACTCGACGCTCGCCACCATCGAGGACCTCTTCGGCCTCACCAAGCTGGGCCAGGCCAAGACGACGAGTGCGACCTTCGGCACGGACATCTTCACCAGGGCCGGGTGAGCCGGAGCTGGGCGCCATCGGCTCAGCGGAGTGAAGCGGGCTCCATCACGTCAGTTCCAGCGAACGGGTGACGTCGACGGAATCGAGGAGTTGCCGGTCATGCGAGACCAGCAGCAGGGTGCCCCCGAATCCGGCCAGCGCCGCCTCCAACTGTTCGATGGCCGGGAGGTCGAGGTGGTTGGTCGGCTCGTCCAACACCAGGAAGTTGACCCCGAGGGCCTGGAACATGGCCAGTTCCGCCCGGGTCCGCTCCCCCGGTGACAATGACTCGGCGGCCCGGACGACGAGATCGGCACCCAACCCGAACTTGGCCAGGAGCGACCTGGCCTCGGACTGCTTCAGGCCGCAGCGGTCCATCACCGTGCGAACCACGTCGTGGTGGCCGCGCAGGGCCCGGCGGTCCTGGCCCAGCTCCCCGACCACCACGCTGGGCCCGATCCATCGCTGACCGCTGGCCAGAGGGAGGGTGCCGAGCAGCGCGGCCACCAGTGAGGTCTTTCCCGTGCCGTTGGCCCCGGTCAGGGCCATCCGATCTCCCCAATCGATCTGCAGATCGATCGGCCCCATCCGGAACGTGCCCCGTTCGATCACGGCGTTGCTGAGCCGGGCCACCACGGCACCGGCACGCGGAGCCTCCTCGATCGTGAACCTGAGGTCCCACCCCTCCCAGGGCTTGTCGACCGTTACGAGGGCCGCCCGGGCCCGATCGGTCTGGCGGGCCTTGGCGGCCAACTTCTCGGTGCGGTTGATCCGAAAGTCTCGCTGGGCCTTGTCGTTGTCCGTCGGGTGGCGGGACTCCCGCCGCACCCCGCTCGTGGCCCACTGGCGCTGCTGCTCGGCCCGGTGCTCGAGCTGGCTCCGTCGGCGGTCGTAGCGCTCATAGGCCTCGGTGGCGTGACGTCGGGCATTGGCCCGCTCCGCCTGGTAACCGCTCCAACCCCCTCCGTACTCCTGGGCGGTGCGGCTGTGCTCGTCGAGCTCGAGGACCGAGGTCACCGCGCGCTCGAGGAAGTCCCGATCGTGAGAGACGATGACCATCCCTCCGGACCGGGATGCCAACCACGCCTCGAGCCGCCCGAGGCCTCCGAAGTCGAGGTCGTTGGTCGGCTCGTCGAGCAGGGTGATGTCGAACTGGGAGAGCTCGATGCTGGCCAGCGCCACCTTGGCCTGTTGACCGCCCGACAGTGTCGACGCCTCCTGACCGGCCAGGGCGGCCCCGACACCGAGGTCATCGAGGACGGCGTCGATGCGGGCATCCAGGTCGGCGACACCCAACCGGTTGAAGCGCTCGAGCGCCACCTCGTAGCGCAGGGCGGCCGGGGCGGTACCTCCGGCCAGGGCGGCAGCGGCCTCTGCCAACTCTGCCTCCGCATCGGCTCCGCCCACCTGGCGGGCCAACAGCTCCCGCACCGTCACCCCGGAAGGCACATCGTGCTCTTGAGCCAGGTAGCCGATGGTGGCCGACGGCGGATCCCGCACGACCTCGCCGCCGCCGGGTGCCAGGACGCCCGCCAGCACCTGGAGCAGTGAGGACTTCCCGACGCCATTGGGCCCGATCATCCCGATGCGGCTCTGCGGCCCGACCGTCAGCGAGACGCCACCGAGGACGGTGTGCCCACCTCGGTCGAGCGTGACGGCGCGGGCCACCAGCGTTGCCGCGCCGCCGGCACGGGACGAGCGAGAACGGGAAGCGGCAGAGCGGGACGAGGAAGAGCGGGGCGCGGGCAAGAGAAACCTCCGGGGACCAGTGACCGACGGTCGAACACGGGGTATCGATTCTCAGCGCACCGTCACAGGGTAGCGCCGCCTTCGGCGTTAGGGCTTCTCGCTCCCGACCACCCACATCGAGAAGAACTGCGAACCGCCGCCGTAGGCCTGCCCCAGCGCCACCTTGGCCCCGTCGATCTGGTGCTCGCCGGCCTGGCCCCGCACCTGCATGGCCACCTCGAGGAAGCGGAGCATGCCGGACGCCCCGATGGGATTGGACGACAGCACACCGCCCGAGGTGTTCCAGGGGATGTCGCCGTCGAAGGCGGTGGCGCCCGCTTCCGTCAGCTTCCACCCGTCGCCCAGATCGCAGAAACCGAGGTTCTCCAGCCACATGGGCTCGTACCAGCTGAACGGCACGTACACCTCGGCCACGTCGATCTGCTCACGGGGATTGGTGATCCCCGCCTGGCCGTAGACATCGGCCGAGCAGTCCCGCCCGGCCCGGGGGTTGACCTGGTCACGACCGGCGAACATGGTCGGCTCGGACCGCATGGCCGTGCCGTGGACCCACGCCGGGGGGTAGTGGCCTGACACCGCGTCCTCCGACGACAGCACCATGGCGGCGGCCCCGTCCGAGGACGGGCACGCCTCGAGATAGCGCAGGGGGTCCCACAGCATCATCGAGTCCTCCACCATCTTCATGTCGATGTCGGCCAGATGGAGGTGGGCGTACGGGTTGCGCAGGGCATTGAGGCGGTCCTTCACCGCCACCATCCGGCCGATGTACTCGGGCGCACCCGACCGCCGCATGTAGGCGCGGATGTGCGGGGCGAAGTAGCCGCCCGCACCGGCCAGCAGCGGTGCGGCGAAGGGTTGGGGCACCGACAGCGCCCACATGGCATCGGAGTCGGACTGCTTCTCGTAGGCCACCGTGAGGACCCGCCTGTGGATGCCCGAGGAGATGAGGTGGGCGGCCACCAGCGCCGTCGATCCGCCCACCGAGCCGGCGGTGTGCACCCGGAACATGGGCTTGCCCACGGCACCGAGGGCCGGTGCCAGGTAGAGCTCGGGCATCATGTTGCCCTCGAACATGTCCGGGGCCTTGCCGATGACCACGGCGTCGATGTCCGTCCAGGTCAGGTCCGCATCGGCGAGCGCCATCTTGGCCGCCTCACGGACCAGGCCGGCGATGGACACGTCCTCGCGTTTGGCCTTGTGGTGGGTCTGTCCGACGCCGACCACCGCGCAACGCTCTGCCATCACTCACCCTCCAGGACGCAGACGAGGTTCTGCTGCAGGCACGGTCCCGAGGTGGCGTGGGCCACCGCCCGCTTGGCCCGGCCCGACGAGATGCTGGCCGCGGCCTCACCGATACGGATGAGGCCGGCGGACATGAGCGGGTTGGCGGCCAGCGGGCCTCCCGACGGATTGACGGTGACCGTGTCGTCGAGGCCCAGGGCCTGCTTGACGATGATCTCCTGATGGGCGAAGGGCGCGTGGATCTCGGCCACGTCGACGGGCCCGTCGGCCACCCCGGCCACCTCGGCGGCCCTGGTCGTGGAGGGGGATGACGTGAGGTCGCGGGCCCCCAGCGAATGGGTCTCCATCCGGTGGTCGAGCCCGGTGATCCACACCGGGCTCTTCGACCACAGCCCGGCCTTGTCGCCGGCGGCCAGCACGATGGCGGCTGCGCCGTCGGTGATCGGTGGCAGGGCATGGCGGCGCAGGGGTGCGACCACGTAGTCCTCTTCGAGCAGGGTGGCGGGGGGGATGTCCTTGGCCACTTGGGCCTTGGGATTGGACATGGCATCCCTGCGGCTGCGGGAGGCGATGGCGGCGAAGTCCGCTTCGGAGCCCTTGCCGGCATCGATGAGGGCTCGTGCCTGCAGGGCGGCCAGGCTCACCGGGTCCGGCCACAGGGGGGCCAGGTAGTACGGGTCGAGCTGCAGGGAGAGGATCTCGTTGAGGTTCCCGGGTGACGAGCGACCGAAGGCGTAGACCAGGGCGGCGTCGATCTCCCCCTCTTGGAGGAGCACCCAGGCCTCGTAGAGGGCCCAGGCCCCGTCCATCTCCACGTGGCTCTCGGCTCTTGGCGGCCACACCCCGACGGCGTCGAGGGCGGTCACGAAGCTGAAGGGGCCGCCGATCAGGTAGTCGGTCGATCCCGAGCAGATGAAGTCGACGTCGTCCTTGGTGATCCCGATGTTGCCGAACACCTCGGCCACCACCGGCATGAGCATCTCGACCTCGTTGTGCTCGTCGTCCCGTCGGACATTCTGTGACTGGGCGAACGACGCCACGGCAACGGGCCTCACGGTGCGCCCTCCACCAGCACTCACAGGTACTCCTTGAAGGTCTCGTAGTCGGCGTCGGGCTCCCCGCTGGGTCGGAAGTACCTGACCGAGGCCAAGGACGGCTTCAACTCCTCGCGCTCGACCCATACGGCCTCGACCCGCATCCCCATGCGGATCTCGTCGGTCGGGATCTCCTGGATGAGCCCCATGAACGACAGGTTGGCCCCGTCGAGCAGCACCTGGGCACAGATGTAGGGGATCTCGATGGACTGGCCGGCAAAGGGCACGTTGACCACGCAGTAGGTAGTCACGGTGCCCACGTTGGCCAGCTCCACGTCCTCGGTGGTGGGCACGCCGTCGGTCGGGCACGAGCCCCGCGAGGGGACGTAGACCTTCCCGCACTTGGGGCAGCGCTGCCCCATGAACTTCCCCTGCTCGAGGCCGCGGAGGAATCGGGACTGGGCCACCCCGGGGGTGAACTCGAAGTCGAGCCGGATGGGAGTGGCCAAGGTGGTGACCGGGCCCAACGGTTCGGTGACGGTCTCATCCGTCATCGGGGCGCTCCGCCTTGCGGCACGAACGACTCGATGTCGGCCATGGCCCCGATCCGTTCGGCAGCAGGACGGAATCTGACGGTCACCCGGTCGCCGGAGGCGAGCTGGTCCGGACCTCCCGAGTCCACGGCGTGGAGCAGCGCGGTGTCCGCTCCGTCCAACCGGATCAGTGCCCAGGCGAACGGCGACGGCAGCGGGTGCTTCGGCAGCGGATGGGAGACCCAGGCCCACGACTCCACCACCCCGCCGGGGCCGACCTCGACCATCTCACCGGTGTCGCCACCGGTGGTCGGGTCGTACTCGGTGGGAGGGACGATGACCGACCCCCCGGCCCCCCGCACGCCCAGCAACCTGCCCTCACGGAGACCGGTCAGGAACGCCCCGATGACCGGGCCGACGGAGCGCGAATACGGGTATTCGAGCCGATGACTGGCGTGCAGCGCTTCGCTCTCAGGCATCCCGTTCCTTCCCCTGGCATCTCGACTCGTCGACGTCGAAAAGTAGAACACATTTCACTTTTGGGCGCCAACAGTGCCCTCCCGCCCCCGGACGGGGACGGGGATGGGGACGGGGCTACCGTGGCGGATCATGGCCACGACCGTCACCAAGCGCCCCAATATCCTGCTGCTGGTCTCCGACCAGGAGCGCCAGCGCTCCTGGCTGCCCCCCGAGGTCTCCCTCCCCTGGCGGGACCGGCTCCGGGCCGAAGGGCTCGAGTTCACCGACTACTTCACCCACTCCTCCCCGTGCTCGCCCAGCCGGGCCAGCCTGTTCACCGGGCGCTATCTCGAGGGCCACGGCGTGCTCGACAACGTCATCATGCCCGAGCACGCCGAGCTGCCTACCTCGACTCCCACCCTGGGGTCGCTGCTCGACGGGGCCGGCTACCGTTCGTCCTACATCGGGAAGTGGCACCTATCGCACTCGCCCACTCCGGACATGGAGGCCTACGGCTTCGCCGACTGGGACGGCAACGACCGCCACTTCATGGGCTGGGCCGGCACCGGGGTGCACTTCGACCCGATCATCGCCGGCAACGCCGCCCACTGGCTGGGCGAGAACGCCCGGCCGGCCGGCGACCATGACGGCGGCCATTCCGGCGGTCCCGATCCGTGGTTCCTCACCGTCGCCCTGGTCAACCCCCACGACGTGATGTGGTTTCCGGTGGACCAGCCAGGCTACCGGGAGCGCCACCCCGACGATGTGGCCTCCATCCGCGCCGTGCTCGAGTCGGCGGCGTGGAAGGACGACGACCCGCTCCCCGTCTTCACCGAGCCCTACCCCGAGGTGGTCGACCAGCTGCCGGCCAACTTCGACGACGATCTGCACACCAAGCCCGAGGCCCACCGTCAGTGGCGGTGGGACCAGCAGCACGGGCTGTGGGGCTACATCGACCCCTCCGACAAGGGCGCCTGGCTCCGACACCTCGACTACTACGTGCACCTCCACCGGATGGCCGATCGCAACCTGGGCACCGTGCTCTCCGCCCTCGAGGCGTCGGGGGCGTGGGACGACACCATCATCATCTTCACCTCCGACCACGGCGACATGTGCGGATCCCACGGGCTCCGTTCCAAGGGCCCGTTCGTCTACGACGAGATCATGAACGTTCCCCTCTATGTGAAGGTCCCCGGCGTGACGACCGCCGGTACGGTGACGTCCTCTCTGGGCTCGCACGTCGATCTGGCCGCCACCATCTGCTCGTTGGCCGGAGTGGACGCCGCCACCTCCGGGTCAACCGTGCAGGGCACCGACCTCTCTCCGGTACTGGCCGATCCGGCAGCATCGGTGCGCGATCACATCCTGTTCGCCCAGGACTCCGCCCAGTCCACCGGGCTCAACAACGTGCGCTACGCGCTGCGCGGCTTCTACGACGGACAGGTCAAATACGCCCGCTACTACGGCGTGGGCGGAGGCAAGCCCTCAACCGGTCTGTGGGGCAAGTCTCCAGGCCACAAACGGTTCGACGTGGACTGCGCCTTCGACGACAACGACCACGAGTGGTACGACCACGGCAGCGATCCCGCCGAGCTGGTCAACCTGGCCAACGACCGGTCCCGCCGCGCCGAGTTGCTCGAGGTCTACGAGCGGATGCGCGCCTACGAGCGCGAATCATTCGTCGACTTCGGCGGCTGAGCCGCCTCCGGACCGCACGCTCAGCGGGATGGCCGGTCCAGGCCGGCCAGGTGGTCGACGAGTCCGCGGCACCCGGACTCCACCAGGGCCAGGCACGTCTCGAAACCGGCGTCGTCCCCGTAGTACGGGTCCGGCACGTCGACGGTGCCGCCCGCCTGCCTGTCGAACCGGCGCAACATGACCAACCGCTCGTCATAGCGCTCGTCGCCGGCCTTCCCCCGGGCCAGGCTCAGGAGCGTCTGCTGGTGGCCCCGGTCCATGCACACGATCAGATCGGTCGCCTCGAACCACTCCGTCTCGAACGGCCGGGCCCGGTGGCCGTGGTCCATGTAGCCCCGACGCTCGAGCACGGCCCGGGCCCGGGGGTCCATGGGCTCACCGGCGTGCCAGCCACCGGTGCCGGCGCTGCCGATGTCGAGCCGATCGACCAGGACGGTCCCGTCCGCCATCGGCGCATCCCGGGCCAGGTGGCGCAGGACCACGTCCGCCATCGGTGACCGGCAGATGTTGCCGGTGCAGACGAAACAGACGCGCCAGCGACCGCCGGCCGGGGCCGAGGCCGGACGGGAGACGGCCGGGCCCCGGGTTTCGGTCACGGACTCATTCTGCCCCGGCGTCGCACGGCGCCGATACGCTGCCACCGGGTGGCCACATTGCTGCCGCCGTCCGGATCGCAGGCCAGGAGGTCGAATGAGCCAACAGGAGATGCCACAGCAGATGGGCCACGGGGTCAAGCAGCGCGACCTCGTGAAGATGACGGCCGAGGAGATCGACGCCTTCCTCCACGAGCGCCGTCCGATGACCATGTGCACGCTCAACCACGACGGGTCCATCCATGCGGTGGCCATGTGGTACGGATTCGTCGACGGCTCGATTGCCGTCGAGACCAAGGCCAAGGCCCAAAAGGCCGTCAATCTGCGACGCGACGCCCGCATGACCTGCATGTTCGAGGACGGCGACTCGTACGAGGAGCTCAGAGGGGTCGAGCTCGTGGGGACGGCGGAGATCCTCGACGACCCGGACAAGATGTGGGAGCTCGGCGTCAACCTCTTCGAGCGCTACTACGGGGCGTATACCGAGGAGCTTCGCCCCATGGTCGAGATCATGCTCAACAAGCGCATCGTGGCCAAGCTCAACGTGGAGCGGACCGTTTCATGGGACCACCACAAGCTCGGACTCCCTCCCACCGGCCCGGCCTGAGCCACAGCCGGTCCGAAGGCACACCCCCGATGGCCCGTTCCATGAGTGACGAGGAACTGCTCGTGTTCCTCACTGGCGAGCCGAGGCACACCGCCAAGCTGGCCACCGTCCGGGCCGACGGACGGCCGCACGTGGCACCGGTCTGGTTCGTGGTGGACGGGACCACCGCCAGCGACGACTCCCGCATCGGCGACCTCATCTTCAATACCGGCGCAGACACGCTCAAGGGAAAGAGTTTGCGTCGCGACCCTCGGGTGGCGTTGTGCATCGATGATGAGCGCCCTCCCCATTCGTTCGTCATCATCGACGGGGTCGCCACCCTGAGCGAGGACCTCGACGAAGTTCGCCACTGGGCGGCCGTCATCGGTGGCCGCTACATGGGTCAGGAGCGAGCCGAGGAATTCGGGGCCCGCAACGGCGTCCCCGGCGAGCTCGTGGTCAGGGTGCGACCCACCAACATCGTGGCCATGGTCGACCTCTCCGACTGAGAGAGAGACGGCCCGCCGGCACTGACCGGGCTCGGAGGTGTATCAACCCGAAGGGCGGGGCGCCAGTCTGGGAACGTGGCGGGACCCCGCCCCGGGCTGGTAACACTGTCGCCGACAAAGGGAGACGTGCTCGATGATCCTCGATCGCTTCGCCATGACCGACAAGGTGGCCATCGTGACCGGTGCCGGCCGCGGGATCGGTGCCGCCACCGCAGTGAGCTTGGCCGAGGCCGGCGCCGACGTGGTCATCTCGGCCCGCACCGCCGACCAACTCGACCAGGTGGGCCGCCAGATCGAAGCCGTCGGGCGCAGGGCGGTCGTCGTCCCGGCCGACCTGAGCGACCTGGAGGCGGTCGCCGCCCTGGTGGAGCAGGCCCGCGACGCCTTCGGTCGCCTCAACCTGGTGGTCAACAACGTGGGTGGGGCCATGCCCCGGCCGTTCATGGACACCTCACCTGGTCGCCTCGAGCAGGCCTTCCAGTTCAACGTGGCCACCGCCCACGCCCTGCTCCGCCCGGCGGTGCCGCTGATGCTCGAAGGAGGCGGAGGGTCGGCGGTCAACATCTCGTCGGCCATGGGGCGGCTGTCCGGGCGCGGCTACCTGGCCTACGGGACGGCCAAAGGGGCACTGGCCCACTACACCAGACTGGCGGCGGCCGACCTGTCACCCCAGATCCGGGTCAACGCCATCGCCGTGGGATCAGTCGCCACCTCGGCGCTGGACATCGTGATGCAGACCGACGAGCTCCGGATGGCCCTCGAGGCCGGCACACCGCTCAAGCGGATCGGCGATCCGAATGACATCGCCGCCGCCGTGGTCTATCTGGCCTCGGACGCCGGCTCCTACATCACCGGCAAGATCCTCGAGGTCGACGGGGGGATCGAGAGCCCCAACCTCGACATGGGCCTTCCCGACCTTTGAGGACCACCCCGCACGCCACGCCCCCAGGCAATTCCAAAACCGTCCCGTCTCGACCGAGGAGCACCACATGAGCAGAACCTTCCGCGTCGTCGCCTGGAGCACCGGCAATGTCGGTGTGCACGTCATCGCCGGCATCGATGCCCGACCCGACCTCGAGCTGGTCGGGCTGTGGGTGTCCAATCCCGCCAAGGTGGGCAAGGATGCGGGCCGGTTGGCGCGCCTCGGCCGCAACCTCGGAGTGGCCGCCACCAATGACGTCGATGCGGTGCTCGCCCTCAAGCCGGACGTGGTGGTGCACACGGCCATGGCCGACGACCGCCTGATGGAGGCCCTCGCCGACATCCAGCGGATCCTCCGATCCGGGATCAACGTCCTCTCCAGTGGGCCGGTGTTCCTCCAGTATCCCTTCGGCGTGGTGGACGACTCGATGATCACCCCCGTGCAGGAGGCCGCCCTGGCGGGCGGGGTGTCGCTCTTCGTCAACGGCGTCGATCCCGGGTTCGCCAACGACGCCCTGCCGCTGGTGCTGACCGGGGTGAGTGAGCGCATCGACGAGGTGCGCTGCTCCGAGATCCTCAACTACAACACCTACAACCAGCCCATGGTGCTCTTCGACATCATGGGGTTCGGGCGACCCCTCGACCAGGTCCCCATGATCCTCCAGCCCGGAGTCCTGACCATGGCGTGGGGCAGCGTGGTGCGCCAACTGGCGGCGGGGCTGGACGTCGAGTTGGACTCGGTGGAGGAGTGGTACGAGCGGCGGCCCGCCACCGAGACATTCGAGGTCGACGCCGGCACCATCGAGCAGGGCAGCGCCGCCGCTCTCCACTTCGAGGTGCGGGGTATCCGCAAGGGCAAAGCGGTGATCGTGCTGGAGCACGTGACCCGCCTCCATGACGACCTGGCCCCCGAATGGCCGCAGCCCGCCGGTCACGGGTGCTATCGGGTTGAGGTCAGCGGGGAGCCCAACTACACCCTCGACCTCCAGCTGCTGGGCAGCGACGGCGACCACAACACCGCCGGGCTCAAGGCCACGGCCATGCGCCTGGTCAATGCCATCCCCGCCGTCGTGGACGGATCTCCCGGGCTGCTCACCGCCCTCGACCTCCCGCCGATCACCGGTCGGGGGCTCGTCACCTGATCGTCGGCGGCGCCGGCCCGGACCTCCAATGGGATGGGCGGGACACCGCGAACAGTAGGGTCCGAGACATGACTCGTGCTCGTGATGGAGGACCGTGACGGCAGCGCACGGCGGCATGGGCGGCCACGGAGGCGGCCAGTTCGGATCGGTGATGCGCTCCATGCGTCGCGACGACTCGGTCACCCAACAGCAGGTGACCAGGGGGACCGCCAAGCGGATGGTCCAGTTCGCCCGGCCCTACCGGAGGATCCTGGCCTGGTTTCTGGTGCTGGTGGTCATCGAGGCGGTGGTCGGGGTCATCAACCCGCTGCTGTTCGCCTCGATCATCGACAACGGGATCAAACACAACAACAAGGGCCTGGTCATCGGTCTGGCCCTGGTGGCCGCAGGACTGGCCGTCGCCGACACCGGCCTGTCCATCGGTATCCGCTATGTGTCGGCCAAGGTCGGCGAAGGGCTCATCTTCGACATGCGGTCCAAGGTCTTCGGTCACATCCAGAAGATGCCCATCGCCTTCTTCACCCGCACCCAGACCGGGGCGTTGATCAGCCGCCTCAACAACGACGTGATCGGGGCCCAGCAGGCATTCACCGACACCCTGTCGTCGGTGGTGTCCAACCTGATCAGCGTGACGCTGGTCCTCATCGTGATGTTCCTGTTGTCGTGGCAGATCACCCTGATCAGCCTCATCATCCTCCCGGTGTTCGTGCTCCCGGCCAAGCGGGTGGGGCGGCGGCTGTCATCCATCACTCGGGAGTCCTACGCGCTCAATGCGCAGATGAACAACACCATGACCGAGCGCTTCAACGTGTCGGGGGCCCTGCTGGTCAAGCTGTTCGGCCGTCCCTCCGAGGAACGGGGGGCATTCGAGAGCAAGGCCGGCCGGGTCCGGGACATCGGGGTGACCCAGGCCATGTACGCCCGCATCTTCATCGCCGCCCTGACCCTCACGGCGGCATTGGCCACGGCCGTCGTCTACGGCTGGGGAGGCATCCAGGTCATCGACAAGTCCCTCCAGCTGGGGACGGTGGTGGCCCTGGCCGCCTACCTGGCCCGGCTGTACGGGCCCCTCACCGCCCTCTCCAACGTGCAGATCGACGTCATGACCGCGCTCGTGTCCTTCGATCGGGTGTTCGAGATCCTCGACCTCCCGCCGATGATCGACGACAAGCCGGATGCGGGACCGGTCCCCCCGGGGCCCGCCCGCGTCGACTTCGACCGGGTCGACTTCCGCTACCCCACCGCCGAGGAGGTGTCCCTGGCCTCGCTCGAGTCGGTGGCGATCCTCGACCAGACCGTCTCCCAGCAGGTGCTGTTCGACGTCACCTTCACCGCCGAGCCCGGTCAGCTCGTGGCCCTGGTCGGGCCGTCGGGCGCGGGCAAGACCACGATCAGCCACCTCCTCCCCCGCCTCTACGACGTCACATCCGGCGCCATCCGGATCAACGGGACAGACGTGCGCGACGTGACCATGGAGTCGCTGACGGCGGCCATCGGCGTGGTCACCCAGGACGCCCACCTGTTCCACGACACCATCCGGGGCAACCTCCTGTACGCCAAGCCCGACGCCACCCGCGGTGAGTTGGATGCGGCCCTGGCCGGCGCCCAGATCGCCACCATGGTCGACAGCCTGCCCGACGGCCTCGACACCGTGGTGGGTGATCGGGGCTACCGCCTGTCCGGGGGTGAGAAGCAACGCCTGGCCATTGCCCGCATCCTCTTGAAGGCGCCCGAGATCGTGATCCTGGACGAGGCCACGGCCCACCTCGACTCGGAGTCCGAGGCCGCCGTGCAGCAGGCCCTGGCCACCGCCCTGCGAGGCCGCACCTCGTTGGTCATCGCCCACCGGTTGTCGACGGTGCGGGAGGCCGATGTGATCCTGGTGCTCGACCACGGGCGCATCGTCGAGCGGGGGCGACACGACGAATTGCTGGCGGCGGGGGGCCAGTACGCCGAGCTCTACCGCATCCAGTTCGAGCGCCAGGAGCACTCCGACCTCATCTAGCCGACGGGTCGCCGACGGCGCCGGTTCCGGCCTGGCAATCCCGCGCCGCGTAGGCCGTCGGCGTCTCCTCGACACCTCGGCGATCGACGTGCATACTCGGGGATATGGGTGGGCACTCGAATCGTCTGAGCATTCCCGACGCCCGGGGCGGTGGGGCGAACCTCAGGGTGACGGGGCACGCCGATCAGGGGAAGGTGGTGGTCAGCCACTGGCGGGACGGGGTCTGCGTGGCGTCGACTCCCATCGAACTGAGCCAGGTACCGGCGCTCATCGCCGTGCTGGCGAACGCGCTCGGCCAGGCAGTGGCGACCCCGGAGACGCCCACTCGGGGCACCCCGCCCCCAGCCTCGTGGTTGTCGACGGTGAGAGGCCTCCTCCGTCCCACCGTGGCCAAGATCGTCGATCTTCGGGCGGTACGGGAGGATCGGCGGGATGGGCGGATCAGTTAGCCGATCGAGTCGGCAGGGCGCCTCCCCGACGGCAGGCGCTAGCTGTCCCCTGAAAGCGCCTTCGTGATCTGGGTCAGATCGAAGTAGTCACGCCACGCGCTGATCTTGCCGTCGCGGATCTCGAATGTACCCATGACCGGCAACGGGGCCACGATCTGCCCGACGGTGAACGTGTCTACCCGCTCCGTGAGCACGACGTTGCCCCGGACGGCAAGGTGAAGGGTCTCGATGACCATGCTCTCGCACATGGCGAAGAAGCCGGCGATGAACGCCACGGCGTCGTCGGCACCGACGGCGGGATCCATGGGCATGTTGTGGTAGACGACGTCGTCGGTGAAGAAGGGCCGCAAGGCTTCGGCATCATGCTTCTCGAACGTGGCACAGAAGTCCCGCACCACTCGTTCGGCATCACCTTCGGATCCCATGGCGGTCCTCCTGACGTGGATCGGGCTCGATCACGAGGCTATCCAATCTCCTGCTGTCCGGCCGAGTGGCGACGCGACGCCCGGGCGGTCAGCGGCTGCACGCCGGCCGCGTGGGATTGCCGGTCTGCTTGACTGAGGCCATGTCGAGTGTGGGCGTCACCATCTACGGCGTCTGTGCACTCTCCTTCATGATGGTGATGTACGCCCTCGAGCGGCGTGGAAGGCAATTCATCTTGTTCTTTGCCCTCGGGTGCCTGCTGTCCAGCGCCTATGGGTTCCTGTCGGGGGCTTGGCCCTTCGGCGTGGTCGAGTTGATCTGGTCCGGCATCGCCGTGCGCAGGTACCTCCGCCCGGATCTGATCTGAGCCACTACCGATCGCCGGGCTCCCTCAAGTCGCCGGTTCGAACCGCCGATACGACTTCGTGTGTGAACGCCGGGTGGCGAAGTCGACCCGCAAGACCCTCAACGAGCGCCGGGTGTCGGGAGACGGATCTCCACGTCCTCAGACCACATCCCTGAGGGCGGCGCCGACGCGCCCGACACCGGCCCGCAAGACCGGCCTGTCCGACGAGCTCATCCGCCTCGCCCTCGAGGCGGATGAGCTCGCACGCTGGCTGAGTATCGGATCAATCCGTCGCTGGACTGAGACCCCTCAACCCGCGCTGGCGGTGACGGGCGCACGTGTCTACGGCTCGGGCTCGATCCAGTGCTTGAACCCGACATGGCTCGGCACGAAGCCCTGCCGCTCGTAGAAGCGGTGGGCCTCGGTGCGCCGGACGTTCGACATCAGCTGCACCCGGTAGCACCCCGCTCGACGAGCGGCTCCCACGGCTGCCTCCAGGAGTTGGGCGCCGATCCCCATGGAGCGGAACCCGGGATGCACGTGCATCGACTCGATCTCCGCGCTTCGTCCCCCGTGGTGTTGGAAATGGCGGAAGACGATCAGCTGGCACATGCCCACCGGCTCACCGCCCACCTCGGCCACCAGCACGTCGTTGCCCGGCGTCGCCTGGATGTCAGCCAACGCCGACCGGTAGGCCTCGATGTCGGAGCCGTCCTCCTGGTTGGCCGTGAGAGCCCCGTACTCCAGCAGGGCCACCAGCTGGGCAGCGTCGGCCGGACGGGCACTGCGGATGACAACGATCCCACCACCGGGGGCCCTGCTTTCCACCGCGGCAGTATGCCAGCCGAGGGCCGTGTGCGAGGTGGGTTGACATGTGACCAAATAGTCACCTAATATCGAACCGTGGACGCTGTGTTCAGGGCTCTCGCCGATCCGACCCGGAGGAGCCTGCTCGACGAGCTCTTCAAGCAGGACGGTCAGACCTTGGGTGCGCTCGAGGAGCGCTTCTCCATGACCCGGTTCGGCGTCATGAAGCACCTCAGGCTGCTCGAGGAAGCGGGCCTGGTGGTGACCAAGCGGCGCGGCCGCCTGAAGCTCCACTTTCTGAACCCCGTCCCGATCCGGCTCATCCACGACCGTTGGGTGAGCAAGTACACCGAGCCCTGGGCGGCTGCGCTCAGCGACCTCAAGACCAGACTGGAGACCCCCATGGAAAAGGTATTCGAGATCTACATCCGCACCACGCCGGAGCGCCTCTGGGAGGCGATCGTCGACCCCGAGATCCGATCCAAGTACAACTTCGGGGCCGGGGTCGAGTCGGACTGGAAGGTCGGGTCATCCGTGCTGATGGGCTCCCCGAAGGCCGGTGGGCTGCTCGGCGAGGGCGAGGTCCTCGAGGTCGAGCCGCCGCGCCGGCTGGTCCACACCTTGGTTGCCCTCTGGAGCGACGAGGTGAAGCGCGAAGGGGCCTCGCGGGTCACCTGGGAGATCGAGCCCGTGGCCGACTCCTGCCGGCTCATCGTGACCCACGACGAGCTGCGCGAGGGAGCCAACCCGGAGCTCTACGGCGGCTGGCCCATGATCCTCTCCGGCCTCAAGACCTGGCTCGAGACGGGCCAACTGCTGACCACGCCGGGATCGCTGATGTACAGCTGAGATCGGCGGCCGACACCGAGACGAGTTGTTGCCGGCGGCGCGGGCGGTCTGGGCCTGGCCGTGCCACTGACCGGGCAGACCGGGAGAGCGGCCCGGCGAAACTCGGGACGTGGGCACTACCCTGCATGTCACTCCCCGGCACTGGTCAGCGTGTGAGAGGACCCAATGCACATCCCGCTCCCCGATCGGACCCTCGGCGAATCGGAATGGCGCCCATTCGTCGAGGGCCAGGGGTTCGGCCACCTGGTCGCCGCCGGGCTCGGCCGGGATGTGCCCGTGGTCGTCCCCACGCAGTTCGTGCTGGAGGACGATCACGTCTACTTGCACCTTGCCGCGCCCAACCCCATCTTCGGAGCTCTCGCCGAGCAGCCCCGCGTGGTGCTCAGCGTCGCCGGCGACTGGGCGTTCATCCCGTCGGCCTGGAAGGCGATCGACGATGAGGACCCCATGCTCGGCATCCCGACCACGTACTACGCCGCCGTCCAGTTGGAGGGAGTGGCCACGGTGGCGAGCGAGCCGGCCGCGGTGGCCGCTGTGCTGCGGAGGCAACTGGAGTCCCTGCAGCCGGAGGTGCCGGTGGCGGACCCTGAACTGGCCCACCCGGCCAGGCTGCGGAGCATCCGGGCCATTGTCATCGGCGTGGACGACGTCCGGGCCAAGTTCAAGTACGGCGGCAACGTCGATGAGCGCCACCGGTCGGCCGTGATCGAGCGGCTGGCCGCCCGGGCCGGGCCGGGGGTCGTGCCGCTGCCGACCGCGCCGCCCAGAGGATCCGCCACCCGGTATCGGCGGACCGCACCTCGAACCAGGGCCCTGGCGTCGAGCGCCCACCTTCGTGACCGTCGCGTCACGGGGCCGGCGCCGTTCCGGGGGGTGCTGCCGCTGCCCTTCTCGGCCCTCAAGTCGGCGTCGCCCGTGCTCGGCAACCCTGCCAACCACCGACGCGCCGTGCCCCTGACCTATGAGCAGTTCCGCTACGCCTTTGCCAACGCGGTGACCGAGGAGGAGGCAAAGGAGCTGTATGCGACGTTCGCCGTCCCCGGTTCGGGGGTGCCGCTGTTCCAGGCCGCCACCGCCAATCTCAATCCGTGGACCCAGGCCAAGGTGAAGTCCAAGGATCCCGAGCGCGGGCCACTGCTGATCATCGACGGGGAGAAGGACAACACCGTCCCCTGGGCCATCGCCAACGCCTCGTTCAAGAAGCAGAAGCGCAACCCGGGCGTGACCGAGATCGTCAAGATCCCGGATCGCGGGCATTCCCTCGTCATCGACCACGGCTGGCGGGTGGTCGCCGACACCACCCTCAGCTTCGTGCGGCGGTTCGCCCAACCCTGACGGTTCCGGAACGAGGCGCCGGGGCCACCACGGCATCCCCACGCAGGCGGTCCGGCGGTGTCCTTCAGGTGGCGGACAATGCCTTTCGTCGCATCGGTGGGAGGGTCGGAGGAGGCTGGCGGCGCGGCGGCAGTTGGGCCAGGAGCTCGGTCGTCGCCCCCGCCACCTTTCGAACAGCACGCTCGAAGGCGTCCTCGGTGGACGGCGAAGTCGCCTGGACGCCACTCACCTTTCGCACGTACTGCCGGGCGGCAGCCTCGATCTCGTCGGCGGTGGCCCGGGGCTCGAGGCCCCGAAGGGTGGTGATATTGCGGCACATGCGGTCCACGCTAGGCCGGAACGACCTCGGGATCCACGTCGTGAGAAAGGGATCGCCGAGGGTGGCGCCTCATGCCGCCTCGCCGACCACGCCTGGTACCCGGTCGGGAACCTCCCCGAGCGCCGCGTCGATGATCTCGCGGGTGGCCACGTCGATCACCGGCAGCTCCGCCAGGCCCTTGAGCTCGTCGTGTACGCGGCGAAGACCGTGGGCGCGCCAAGCCTGACAGGCCGGCTCGCCCAGGTGCTCCCAGAGCACGGCGTGATCATCGCGGCACCAACGCAACATCTCGGTCACCACCGCGAGCGGGTCGGTCTCGCTGGCCAGCGCGCTGCGCAGGCCGGCGAGGCGACGCCGGTCAGACCCCGGGTCCCAGTGGACCCTGTTGGGCTGCTCCGGCCCGGCGTGCGTACCGGTCAGGCGGGGCGAACGGGGGCGGGTGAGGCCGGCGGCGAAGCGAGCAGCGAGCTCGGAGCCGCCGCAGACGCCGTCGGTCTCACCGGGGTTCCCCGCCTCACCAGCAGCCGGTAGCGCGTTCCCCGGTGGCTCGGTGCTCGGAAGGGAGGGCCGCGCTCCGACCTGGGTGGTGCGGTCCTGGGCCGCCGTCGGGCACAGCTGCCCGATCGTGGTGGCCGCCGAATCGGCAACGGTTGCCGGGCTCATGACCGGACCTCCAACAGAGTCCCCGGAGTGGTGGGACGGGGGAGCTTCACCCCGGCTTGTCGTCTGAACACGAGCACTGCCGCGGCCGTCAGCCCCGCCAGCCAGACGAGGGCGAGCAGCAGGTACCCGTACTGCTCGAAGCCCGAGGTGAAGGCGCCGTCGAGCACGAGATTGCCTGCGCCTCGGGCGGGCAGGAACGCCCCCCAGGTGGGCGGGAAGGCGTGGAACATGACGGTCTGGCCGAAGCCGATATCGACGAACGACAGTGACAAGAGCACGTAGAGGCTGCCCAGACGACCGACGAGCGGTCCGAGCAGGACGCCGATCATGGCGTAGGTCAGGGCGACCAGCAGGTCGG
>JADEYI010000579.1_pt1 | contig 46215 bp, 35 predicted proteins | sample 8542331 | NCBI WGS metagenome assembly JADEYI01 (sample SAMN16510988, study PRJNA670497) | mine drainage metagenome | isolation source: biofilm near Copperflume 1 | place: Germany: Marsberg coppermine Kilianstollen | collected 2018-02 | reverse complement strand
CTAAAGAATATTATACTAGATCCCTAGTAGACTGTACTATACTGCATAGTAATGTGGCTTGACCAGCACGTACCTGGATATCAACCAGCGATGACCATCAGAAAAGCATCTCCCGCCTCCAGCCTGCCAGAACCCACCGAAACGGAGTTGGAAATTCTGAGCGTCCTTTGGCAGTTGGGCCCCTGCACCGTACGCCACGTGCATGAGACCCTGGAACGCCACGGCCTCGCGTACACCACGGTGCTTAGCATGCTGCAGATCATGTATCAGAAAGGCCTGGTCAGCCGCGATGACTCGGAACGTGCCCACGTGTACAAACCGGCCCTGAGCAAGCATCAAACTCAGCGCCAAATCCTGGGTAAATTGCTGCATCGGGTATTCGAGGGCTCCGCCACGGAACTCGTCATGCAGGCCCTGGGTTCTGCCAAACCCGCCAGCGCGGAGGAAATCAGTAAAATCCGCGCCCGTCTCGACGAACTAGAGGCCCATGATCAATGAACGCCATTGAGACACTCTTCCATTCGTCGCTGATCCATTGCCTGGGTTGGACTTTGGTGCATTTTCTCTGGCAAGGCCTCGCAATCGGCGCAATCTATGTCGGAATGCGACGACTGCTGCAAGGGCAATCACCAGCCGCCCGTTATCATTTGGCCATGGGCGCCCTGGCCGTCATGGCCGTACTGCCCATCATCACGTTTGTTCATCTGGCGCACGCGACGATGGCTATTTCCACGCCTGCGCCGTTGGAAACCCTCGCCAACGTATCCACGATCAGTCTAAACCAGAGTGCTGCCACGGCATTTTCCGTACTCGACCATATAAGACTCTGGCTGCAACCACTGATTCCCTGGGCAGTGCCTCTGTGGCTGCTGGGTGTACTCGCCATGACGGTGCGTGGCTGGCGCGGCTGGCGCCACGCGTATCAATTGCGGGAGACCGCCGCGTTCATGTCCCTACCGGAGTGGCAAGCGCTGGTCGAATCCGTACGCACACTGCTGGGTATAAAAAAACTGGTGCGTTTGGCCGTCTCCACCGGCGTCGCCGTGCCCTCCGTTATAGGCTGGCTCAAACCCATCATCCTGATCCCACCCAGCGTCATAGCAGGTCTGACTCCCCTGCAGATGGAGCTGATATTGGCCCATGAGCTGGCTCACATCCGCCGCCAAGATTACTTATGGAATTTGCTACAGATAGCCGTGGAAACCCTATTGTTCTATCACCCAGTGGTACGCTGGGTATCTCACCAAGCGCGCCTTGAACGCGAGCAATGCTGCGATGACATGGTGGTGGATTTGCATGGCAATGCCGTGGAGTACGCACGCGCGCTGACAGAACTTGAAAGCCTGCGCCAGCCGCGTTCCGCATTAGTGATGGGTGCCAACGGCGGCGCGGTGCTGGACCGGATTCACCGCCTATTGGGAATACCGGCTTCCAACACAGCCGCTTCATGGGTACCGCTGCTGCTGACCGCGGGATTATTATTCACGGCCAGCAGCATGCAATTCATCCACCAAAAACCCGCATTCCAACAAGCGATCTTGACTGCCAAATACACCCTGCTGGGCAACCTAGCATCGCATACGCCTGCAGCCAAGAAAACTTCCGCAGCCAGACTATCTCCAACCGGAATAAACGCACCGGTGACGCACCCCGCAGCTCTCAAACCAGCCCGTATTCATAATAAGCCCCCGAGAATTGTATTCAATGCCATACCTGGGTTAGCGGCACCTGTTCATCCCGCTGTAATGGCCGTGGACACAGCGGCACCGGTCGTGCAGAGCCTTTCTGCGCCCAGCCATGCGGGTGGCACCGTCATTGCGCAGCATTCGCCCGTCTATCCATCCATCGCTTTGGAGCGCGGTGTCGAAGGCTCCGCAACGGTGGAATTTACCCTGACACCGGAGGGCGGCATCACTGCTATGCACGTAATCCGCGTAACCGGTTCACGCCTGTTCGGACAGGCGGCGATGGATGCGCTGCGTCAATGGAAAATAAAACCCGCGACGCTGGGCGGCGTACCGGTGGCACAGCGCATGCTCGAGGAATTCGTCTTTCGGCTGCACGCCCCCGCTGCGAACAGTAGAGCATGCAAAATCCCCATGGGCTACCACGTGTGTTCCGCCAACTGAATACCAAATCTTGATACCAAGCGCTTGCGGAGCATGCGCGGCAGCCGTTTATGCAGCGACCTGGTTTGAATCGGCCCCCCATCAGAACTTGGATCCGGGCCTCTGATTACCGCCTGAGCCGGCGGCGGCCAGTCCATGACAATATCAAGAGCCCCGTGGAACATAGCCAGTCAAAGGCACCTCCACCGCCAGATGATGTTGTCGTTCCATAGCCCCAGTCGTTTGAATTTTCAAAGGCGTACGCCTGACCCGGACCCCCAGTATTATTGGGACTACCCACGGGCAGGATTCCAGGTGTTTGAGGGGCACCGACCAACGCGATCGTACCGGTCGAGGTCAACGCCACGCTCGTGCCAAACCCGTCTAAGGCAATCGGATACGGATCCACCAAGCTTGCTGTGCCTGTCGGCGTCGTCGCCCATTGGCCATTCATTTCCTTGAATACATAGGCCTTGCCTTCAAAGCCGCCGTAGGCGCCGCTTCCCTGGTCGCCGGGTGCCCCAATCAGGGCAGTGGTGGCATCACCCGACAACGCCACACTGTAACCGAAAAAATCGCCGGCGGCGGCATCCGGGTCGCTAAACGACGCCTCTGGTGTGGCTGACCACACGCCGCCCGTCGAGCGGTACAGGTAGGCTGTTCCAGAACCTTTATCTGAACCGTACGCACCCACAAGAGCCACGGTGCCGTTGGAGGACAGTGCCAAGCTCGACCCAAAATTATCTTGTACGTTGGACATGGGGTCTGACAGGGTGGCGATCGGTGATAAACCCCATGCGCCGCTCTGTGCAACAAAAAGGAACACCCTGCCCACTCCGCTCGGGTGGGGAGCGCCTATCAATGCCGCCGTGCCATCGGCGGACAGGGCAAGGGCATACCCAAAATCCTCTCCAAAAACAGCACTGGGATCATTAAGCTCCGCCACTGGGGACGTGGACCAGATCCCGTTACTTTGGGCAAATACATAGACCCGACCGACATCAGAGGTGCCATTCACGGTCGTGCCGAAGGCTCCGACGAGGACCACGGTCCCGTTCGCAGACACAGCAACACTGCAGAAGCAATCCTGTGTGGCCCCCGCCGGGTCAGGAAGCACAGCCACCGGGGTTGCCGACCACGTACCGCCGGATACTGTATAAACATAGACCCGTGAACTGCCCGGAGCCGAAATAACCGCCGTGGCCCCGTTCGCCGAGAGCGCCACTTCAGATCCGAACTTATCCAGGGTTATGCCTTGAGGATCAAGCCAGGTCACCGCCGGCTGGGTATTCCAGGTGCCGTTGGTTTGGGAATAAATGTAAGCTTTACCGGTAGCGCTGCCATTGGCACCGGCGCTGAACGCTCCGATCAATGCAACGGAGCCATCGCCGGATAGTGCTAGGCTATACCCAAAATTGTCTCCCCGCACCTGGTCTGGATCCTTGAATTGCGTCACCGTCGTGATCAGTGGATCCACGGTAATAGGATAACGGGCGCCACGGGTGGCGATGCTAAGTGTCAGTGCATGGCCCGCAAGCGCCATCCATGCGCGCAGAGGCCGATGCTGCCCGTCATAAGCAAAAACTCCCGCATAGCGCAGACGGGTCCGCCCGCCAGCATCGTTAAAATCCAGCTCCCGCGGTGTCCGCAAATGGACCTGCAGATGGCCTCGGATATCGAAGACCAGCTTAACTTGGTTCGAATTACGGTTAAGCTCCTTGCTGAGGGTGAACCCTTGTTCGATTCCGCGCTGGGTTTCCCGATACCACGCCGTCAAGCCGCGCCCGTAGATTACGCGGAGCTGGCCGTTCTGTCGGGCGAGCTTTTCAGCGATCGTCGGTGTGATCTGCTGACCTGAGCTATAATCAACCAACTTCATTATCCCGGCGGCTTCGCCCGCTACGATCACGGTCTGTTGCGCATCCACCCGCACCAATAACTTCTGCGTCGCGTCAGAAATCTCGTAACCTCTGTCGCTCTGGATCAGTTGCCATTGTGCCGGCAGATTGGCCAGTGCGCATTGGGCAACCTGCGAACACCCTTCATGGGATAGGACACGCGTGTCCAGCGGCTTATGCATAGCCATAACCCCTAAGCCGGCAGCCACGAGAACCAGATATTTGAACATGCATGTTGCCCTAATGCTTGAATTTTAGCCGCGCACGTTAACCTGATGGTGAAGGTGGCGGGACGCACGGTGAACTATAAAGCCAAAAAAGTACCCTCGCGACTAGCACCCGCCATCTCGGCCTGAATCCACCACATACGAAATATCTCGCATTTTTGTCTATACTTAGGCAACCTATCGGCTATCGGCCTTAGCCCGCGGTTCTGAAATCTTGGTCCGGAGAACGCCATGTCGCCACGCCGAGCTCGGTCCACCCACCCCACGGATGCCGAGCTGGAAATCCTCAATGTGCTCTGGAAGCAGGGACCGAGTACCGTGCATACGGTCCACGAGGTGGTGAAACAACATAACCCGGTGGGCTACACCACCGTACTCAAACTGCTGCAAATCATGCACGCCAAGGGTCTGGTGGAGCGGGATGATTCGGCACGCGCCCACATCTACAACGCGGCCATCAGCCGCACGGATACACAACAGCAATTGTTAGGCAAATTAATGCAACGCGCTTTCGAAGGCTCCGTTGTGGAGCTGGTGCTGCAAGCGCTGGGTGCCGGCCGACCGGCAAGCCCTGTTGAACTGGCGCGCATCCGCGAACTCATCAATGAGCTGGAGCAGGAACCGCAATGAACGATCTCGCTCAAATCACCTTGATAGTGCATCTGGGCTGGACGCTGATTCATTTCCTGTGGCAGGGCACACTCGTGGGCATGCTCTACCTCTGCTTGAGCCGAATGTTGCGCCATGCCGCTCCGCAAACGCGTTACAGTCTGGCATTGGCGGCGCTCTTCACGCTCATGCTGCTGCCCTTGATCACCTTCTTTTATTTGGCCCGCCGGAATACCGAATCTCTGCAGTTGCCGCCGTCGGTGCGAATCGAATTTATGGCCGCCACAGGCAGCACGCTGCATGCCGCCCTTTCTCAGACGCTGACCGACAGGCTCACCCCCTTCACCCCCTGGGTTGTGATTATCTGGCTCGGCGGGGTAGTACTGATGGGGGGGCGCGCACTCTGGGGCTGGCGCCTGGCCGCTAGCCTGCGACGCCCCTTGTTGTTTCCGTCTACCCACCCCTGGCAACCTCTGCTGGATGCGCTGGCTGTGAAAATGCGGGTTAAAGCCACGGTGCATCTGATTGCCTCGGCACGCGCACATGCACCCATGGTCGTGGGTTGGCTCAAACCTGTGATCCTGATACCACCCAGCGCCGTGTGCGGACTCAGCTGGCGGCAAGCGGAGATGATTCTTGCCCATGAGCTCGCACATATCCGTCGTCATGATTACCTCTTCAACCTCTTACAGCTGGTGGTGGAAACACTGCTGTTCTATCACCCGGTCATACACTGGATATCACGGGACGCACGCCGCCAGCGCGAATTCTGCTGTGATGATGCAGTCATGGAAACCTGCGGCGATCGCGTCGGTTATCTGAAGGCCCTGGCGGAACTTGCGGATAGCCGCCTGCAAACAGCCTTCAACCTGGCCTCAAACGGCGGTTCACTGCTGCAACGTGCTTACCGCCTCGCTCATCATTCCGAGCCCAGGCAGCGTTTGTCAGGATGGGCTCTGATGCTGCTCGGATTATCAGCGTCAATCGTTGTCGCTGGACTGATGCATAGCCACGCAACCGGCCATTCCTTTCAATCTGCACATGCAGTGGTAATGACTCCAATCCAGACCCAGTCTCCAGAGACAGGTAAACTACGGCCGCTTGCGGAACGCCCTGCTTTAGGCCTACGGATAAAACTTGCTGCCACGCATTTTGCACGAACACCGGCCATGGCGCGGCGCCGGTTTAAATCCCCGCGAGCCGTTGCTGTGATCCTGTCGCCCATTCCGCCGGCACCGACGCCGCTCTTGAGTCCGGTCACTCAATATGCGTCAGGAAATCCACCCGCTTCCAAGCTGGAAATTATCGCTGCGCAGCCGCTGCCGCAACCTGCCTATCCCTACCAGGTTTGGCGCTATGGCTTGGGCGGCACGGTACAGGCTTCATTCCGCATCAGTGAAACCGGGCAGGTTGAGAACATCAATACCGAAATAGTCAATGGACCGATGGCTTTGGCTGGCGCGGTACGTGCCGCCATCTCCGCCTGGAAATTTGAGCCGGTACAATTCAAAAAGAAAATTATATCGCCCCAGCTTAACGTGCGTTTCACCTTTATACCGGACTCCGGTCACAAACCTGACGGACGTTGCATAGAGCTTACCGGTAGCCACGTTTGCCATTGGTATCAGGTATCAATCCAAAGCTTCCTTACCCCGGATACAAGCCCCGCTGTCGTCGATGCAACCACACTATCCGGTAGTGGATATCATTCGGATGGGAGTGTGGCATTGCGATTGGCAAATACGGCGGAGCAAAGATCAGTCTTCTGCCAACCTGGCTCGAATGGGTGTCCCGTGGCATACTCGGAAGAACACCGACAACGGATAGAAGACGAGTTTGATCAGCTGGGCGCTGCCGGACTACTACCCCAGTATTGATTCCCAAGAAATGGGATTATGCGATTATTGAGCGATAGCTATACAGCTACCCCACCCACGCCCGCACGTTTTGGAACAAGCGCAGCCAGGGTGAATCCCCATCCCAGTCCCATGGGTGCCAGGACATTTGCAGCGTACGGAACACCCGCTCGGGGTGAGGCATGAGCAGGGTATAACGGCCATCCGTATTACTGATGCCGGCAATGCCGAGGGGTGAACCGTTCGGATTAGCAGGATAGCGATCCGTGGCGCGTTCATGGGTATCCACGAAACGCAGCGGTACACGGCCGCTTGCCAATAATTGTTCGGCGCCATCGGTGCGGGCGAATTTCGCCCGACCTTCCCCGTGCGCCACCACGATGGGCAATACCGCGCCCTCCATACCGGTAAAAAACACCGAGGTGGACGGCTGAATTTCCACCAAACTCAGTCGGCCTTCGAACTGTTCCGACGCATTACGCACGAAACGCGGCCAACCCACGGTGCCGGGAATCAAGTCACCCAACGCCGCCATCATCTGGCAACCGTTGCAAACACCCAGGCCGAAGCTGTCGCTGCGATCGAAAAACAACCCGAACTCATCGCGTGCACGCGGATTGAAGAGAATCGACTTGGCCCAGCCCTGGCCGGCGCCCAGCACATCACCGTAGGAGAATCCGCCGCAAGCGACGATGCCGGCGTAATCAGCCAGACTCACGCGCCCTTCCGTGATATCAGTCATATGTACGTCCACGGCGGCAAAGCCGGCACGGTCAAAGGCGGCTGCCATCTCGGCCTGACCATTGACGCCTTGCTCCCGCAATACTGCAACACGCGGCCGCAATCCTGTGGCGATAAAAGGCGCAGCCACATTTTCGCTGACATCGAAGTTCAATTTCACGTGCAGGCCGGGATCTCCTGCATCCAATTTAGATTCGAATTCCTGCTGTGCACTTTCGGGATTATCCCGTAAGCGTTGCATATGCAGGCTGGTTTCGCTCCAGGCGCTTTGAAATTCAGCGCGCCTGCCATCGAGCACTGGCTGGCCGCCGCTACTAAACGCGATACGGTCATCATCGCGTGGTATACCCAGAAAATGTACATTCAACAATCCATGGCTTGCGAATATCCGCTGCACCAAAGGCACATCTTCTTCGCGTACCTGGATGACTGCACCGGCCTCCTCGGCAAACAGCGCCGTAAATGCATCGTCTCCAATCTCATCCAGCTGCGCTGCAATGCCGCAATGGGATGCAAACGCCATTTCGCACAGACTCACGAACAGGCCGCCATCAGAGCGGTCATGATAGGCGAGCAGCCTTTCGGCGGCGTTCAATTCCTGGATTGCCGCGAAAAAGCCACCCAGTTCCGCCGCGCTGTCTATATCCGGGGTGATTTCGCCGACCCCGCCAAACACCTGCGCCAGACAGGATCCGCCTAAGCGGTTACGGCCGCCGCCCAAATCAACCAATAGCAGCGCGGTATTGCCCTTATCCAGGCGCAATTGCGGCGTAAGCGTGCGACGCACATCCTCTACCGGCGCGAAGGCGGACACGATAAGTGACAAAGGTGCCACCATCGTGCGGGTTTCACCTTCCTGCTGCCATACGGTTTTCATTGACAGGGAATCCTTGCCCACCGGGATGGCGATATTCAAGGCCACGCACAGCTCGCTCACGGCTCGTACGGTGTCGTAAAGTGCCGCGTCCTCGCCAGGGTGTCCGCAGGCCGCCATCCAGTTTGCCGACAACCGCACCCGTGCCAGCTCGCCGATGCCGGCGGCGGCGATGTTGGTGAGGGCTTCCGCCACCGCCATACGACCCGAAGCCGGAGCATTGATCACTGCGAAGGAGGTGCGTTCGCCCATGGCCATGGCCTCGCCATGGTGGCCGTCATAACTCGCCGCGGTAACCGCCAGATCACTGACCGGCACCTGCCATGGACCCACCATCTGGTCGCGGCATACAAGACCGCCGACACTGCGGTCACCGATCGTCACGAGGAAACTCTTGTCCGCCACCGCGGGTAAGTGCAGTACCCGCATGGCCGCATCCTGCAAATCAAGTTTGCTGGTATCGAAGCGACTGGGTGCCGGCTTGATGCGCTGCACATCTCGCAGCATCTTTGGCGGTTTTCCCAATAAGACCTGCATGCTGACATCCACGGGCTGGCTATCGAAGTGCGAATCCTTCACCACCAGCATGCGTTCACCGGTGGCTTCACCAATGACGGCAAATGGGCAACGCTCGCGCTTGCAGATACGTTCGAATTCCATGAGCTGCGCGGGCGCCACCGCCAATACAAAACGCTCTTGGGCCTCATTGCACCATATCTCCATAGGCGACATTCCAGGTTCGTCGTTGGGTATGCTCCTGAGTTCCAGCAGGCCGCCGCGCCGGCTCGCATCCAGGATTTCGGGTACCGCATTCGACAGCCCGCCCGCACCTACGTCATGAACCGAGAGGATCGGATTGGTTTCCCCCAACGCCCAACAGGCATCAATCACTTCCTGGGCGCGCCGCTGGATCTCCGGATTACCGCGTTGCACCGAGGCAAAATCCAGATCCTCGACGCTGGCGCCGCTGGCCATGCTGGAGGCGGCCCCGCCGCCCAGACCAATCATCATGGCGGGTCCCCCCAGCACAATCACTTTGGTACCCGCGGGTAGTGCCTCTTTCTCAACATGTAACCCGCGGATATTGCCCAGGCCACCGGCAATCATGATGGGTTTGTGATAGCCGCGCGCAATCCCATTCACCTGCATTTCGTAGGTGCGGAAATAGCCGTTGAGGGCGGGCCGGCCGAATTCGTTATTGAACGCGGCCGCACCGATGGGTCCCTCGAGCATGATGTCCAAGGCGGAGGCAATACGCGCGGGTTTGCCGTATTCCCGCTCCCAGGGCTGTTCGAATCCCGGAATGCGAAGATTGGATACGGAGAACCCCGTGAGACCGGCTTTGGGTTTTGCTCCACGTCCGGTCGCTGTCTCGTCACGGATTTCACCGCCGGCCCCGGTAGCGGCGCCAGGGAACGGCGAAATCGCGCTTGGATGGTTGTGGGTCTCGACTTTCATAAGGATGTGGATGGGCTCCTCATGACGTGCGTAGAGCTTGTCCAACGGGCGCGGAAAGAAGCGGCTGCCTTTGTAACCCTGGATGACGGATGCGTTATCGCGGTAAGCGGATAACACCCCTTGGGGGTTGTGTTCGTGGGTCCGGCGAATCAGGTCAAACGGTGAAATGGCCTGTGGTTCCCCATCTATGATCCAGTCACCGCGGAAAATCTTGTGACGGCAATGCTCGGAATTCGCCTGGGCGAACATCATGAGTTCCGCGTCCGTTGGGTTGCGCTTGAGCTTCTTGAAATTCTCGATCAGATAATTTATTTCGTCATCGGAAAGCGCAAAACCGTATTCCTGGTTGGCCTTCACCAGTGCCCGACGGCCGCCCTTGAGGATATCCACACTCTGGAGTGGCGCGGGCGCTGCCTGATCGAAGAGTTTGGCCGCCTCATCGGTATCGTATACCAGTATCTGGGTCATGCGGTCATGCAGCACAAGGGCGGCACGCGTCAAGGCACCGCGATTGGGCGGCGCGCCGGTGTGGGTCAGATGGAAAGCAATGCCGCGCTCGATACGGCGGATTCTGTCCAAACCGCAGTTGTGAGCAATGTCAGTGGCCTTGCTGGCCCAGGGCGAAACTGTGCCGAAACGCGGCACACATAACAGCAATAATCCGGGCGGCGTTTGATCTGCCACCGGCTGGTCTTCGGCCAGCAATTCCTTGAGGATGCGCTGTTCGCCGATACTGAGGACACCGGCCAAGTCCACGAAATAGCGGAATTCCGCGCTCAGACCGGAAACCCTCGGGATCAGCGTGTGCAGATTATCGAGCAGTTTCTGGATGCGGAAATCGGAGAACGCCGGGCCACCACGGAACTGCAGCATGATTGGTCCTTGCGGGAAGCGGGACGTAATCGGACGAACATTTTACCGGAAGGCGGCCACACCCTCCAGTCACACGTTCCCCAAAATATTGAAAATCTTTTTGGCCTTTTCAGCGTGGCAAACGGAAATTGGGGTTTCCAGATTTCTCCACTTTTTCAATCTGTTAGACAACCTGCAAACTATGTCTACATCCGCCCATCGGAATAATCGGGTTGGCTCAACAGCCTGTCAGCAATTCGCGCCAACCCAAGCCTGCATCCTGCGTGGCCAGCTGTATCCAGTCAAGCTCACAGTTCATGGCCCTTGCAAGCGCCTCACGCACCAACACGGGTGTATTGTTCTTTTCGCTCAAGTGCGCCGCCACCAGGTGCTGCAGCCCTCCGCATTCCAACTCCGTCAATAATCCCGCCGCCTGCGCATTGCTGAGATGTCCCAAAGGTCCACCGACCCGTGATTTGAGCTGTGCGGGATAGGGGCCGTTCTCCAGCAGCGCACTATCGTGATTACATTCGAGGATCAGTGCATCGCAGCCATCCAGCAGCCTCCGGATATGGCCCGTGATGCTGCCCGTATCGGTCAAAATACCCAAGCGGTGACGGCCATCGGAAAAAACAAATTGTGTCGGCTCGCGCGCATCATGCGGTACCGTCAGGGGTGCGACCACAAGATCGTCCAGCTGGAATTCCAGCTGCGGATCGATGGTCTGGAACGCTTCGATGCCGAGTTTCGCGCAGCCTGCCAGCGTACCCGGCGTGCACCGGATCGGTATTCCATAACGGCCGGCGAACCTGGCTGCGCCATTGACATGATCTGCGTGCTCGTGAGTGATGAGGATGGCCGAAATGTCTTCGGGAGCAATCTGCAGCCGTGCAAGTCGCGCTGTGGTTTCAGTCGCGGAAAAGCCGCAATCCACCATCACGCAGGTGCGGCCGGACTGCACCAGCGTGGCGTTGCCGCGACTGCCACTGCCCAGCAGGGCAAAGCGCATGTTCAGAGAATCACGAGTTCAGGCCCGACAACCCAATACTTCATTTTTTGTGGGTGCTGCCGGGTGTATACATGGGCATCGGGAATGGCATCACGTTGGAAGCACCCTCCAGGGCGGTGATCTTGGCTGCGCCTTCATGAGCCACTTCGTCGATGCGCACCACTGCATGCATGGGAATATACGTGCGCTTCACGCCGGCAAATTCATCCTTGAGCTTCTCTTCGCCGGGATCCAGCACCACGCTGGAACGCTCACCAAACACCAACTGTTCTATCTCGATGAATCCCCAGAAACCATCCTGACTCACCTTGCGGGCATAGACCTCATAGATCTTGCCCTGGTTCATGAAAATCACTTTATAGATATGACGAGCGGTCATGCTTGAATTCCAGGTGAACAGACTATATCAAGTGTAATGGAATAAATGGCGGAGAGGGTGGGATTACTCCGGGCATCCTGCCCTCTGCCCCTGCGGGGCCCGCGCTACGCGCGGTTCAAATTCGCTCCAAACGAATTTGTCGAACCTGCCTGATTGATTCCACGTGGGTTCGAATTCCAATTTTATGGGTGTTAGCCCAGCAGCATACACATAGGTCTCCCATAAGTTGGCGGAGAGGGTGGGATTCGAACCCACGTGGGGCGTTTAGCCCCCAACCGATTTCGAGTCGGTGCCGTTGTGACCACTTCGGTACCTCTCCAAAAAACTCTTCATACTCAACGTGCCCTCCATGGCAAGCTGACCGGCCTCGCCTGCTGCGCTGCGCAATCCTGCTACGCTGGCAGTCCAGGGCGCAATCCTATGCGCCCGCTCGAAGCTATGCTTCTCGCCCATGCCTCGGCGTTCAGCCGGATCGGTACGCCTCCGGTTCAGCTGATCATTTTAGCCCACACCCGCGGGCAGCCATAGCTGGTCTAGCGTCGCTGAGAAAAAAAACTCTTCAGAAGTTCGCCGCACTGTTCCGCAAGAACACCTCCGGCGATATCCACACGGTGATTAAGGGCTGGCATCTGGACGATATTGAATAGGCTGCCGGCGGCGCCGGCGCGCGGATCCGATGCGCCAAATACCAGGCGACCGACACGCGCATGCACCATGGCCCCGGCGCACATGGCGCAGGGTTCCAGGGTTACATAGAGTGTGGTATCCGTCAGCCGGTAATTTCCCAAGGTGCGCGCCGCCTCGCGGATTGCGATAATTTCCGCATGCGCGGTAGGATCGCGAGCGGCGATTGGGTGGTTCCAGCCACTACCGATGATGACGCCTTGCTTGACCACCACCGCCCCCACCGGCACCTCGCCGATCGCTCCAGCTTTACCGGCCAGCGTCAAAGCCTCTTGCATCCAGCGCTCATCAGCTTTGCTATCAGAGGAAACAGTGAGGAGTGAGGATTTACTCATTCGCACATGCCTGACTGATGCAGCCCATGAGGGTAGCTTGTCGAGTACAACACAGCACGCTGTAGTGCGCACTCAGCACTTTTTATCACTCCCACTCGATGGTGGCCGGCGGCTTGCCGCTGATGTCATACACCACCCGTGAAATGCCGGCCACTTCGTTCACGATGCGCCGGGACACCCGGTCGAGGAACTCATACGGCAGGCGTGCCCAGCGCGCCGACATGAAGTCCACGGTCTCCACTGCGCGCAGCGCCACCACGTAGTCATAACGGCGGCCGTCGCCCATGACCCCCACGGAGCGCACCGGCAGGAACACGGCAAACGCCTGGCTGACCTGCTCATACAGGCCAGAGTTGCGCAACTCCTCTATATATATAGAGTCAGCGCTCCGCAACAGGTCCGCGTACTCCTTCTTGACCTCTCCCAGGATGCGCACCCCCAGGCCCGGCCCCGGGAACGGATGGCGATTCACCATCTCTCGGGGCAAGCCCAACTGGACACCGATCCTGCGCACTTCGTCCTTGAAGAGTTCCCTGAGCGGCTCTACCAGCTTGAGGTTCATAGTTGCCGGCAGGCCGCCCACGTTGTGATGGGACTTGATCACATGCGCCTTGCTGCTGGCGGCGGCTGACTCGATCACGTCGGGATAAATAGTACCCTGGGCCAGCCACTGCACATCCTTTAGTTTGGCGGCTTGCTCCTCAAATACCTCAATGAACAGTTTGCCGATGGTTTTGCGTTTCAGTTCAGGATCGGTAATGCCGGTGAGCGCTCTCATGAACCGCGGCTCTGCGTCCACACGCAGAACCCGCACGCCCATATGCCGCGCGAAAGTCTCCATGACCTGATCGCCTTCGTGCAGGCGCAGTAGTCCCGTGTCCACCAATACGCAGGTCAGCTGGTCGCCGATGGCGCGATGCAAGAGCGCCGCCACTACGGATGAATCCACCCCGCCGGACAGTCCCAGCAGCACCTTGCCGGTGCCGACCTGCTCACGCACTCTGCGGATGGCATCTTCGATGATGCGGGCGGGGTCCCACACGGCCGTACAACCGCAGATATCCAGCACGAAACGCGAGAGTATTCTGCCGCCTTGAAGTGTCTGGGTGACCTCCGGGTGGAACTGCACGCCATAGAAACGCCGCGCCTCATCCGCCATGGCCGCGCAGGAAATATCCTGCGATGCGCCAATCGAGGTGAAACCCACCGGCAATCCGGTCACCGAATCGCCATGGTTCATCATCACTTCCAGCAGCGCACGGCCCTGGGCATCCTTGTTGTCAGCAAGGCCGTCCAGCAGCGAGGATGCCGCAGTCACCGTCATTGGCTCGACACCGAATTCCCGGTGCGCACCGCCGGCTACCTTACCGCCGAGTTGTGCGGCCATGTCCTGCATGCCATAGCAGATGCCCAGCACCGGCACACCCAGGTCGAAAACCGCGGGTGGCGTCTTGGGGGTGGCCTCTCCCACAACCGACTCCGGCCCGCCGGACAGAATCACGCCGCATGGCGCGAATTCATGGATGGCCTGCGCGCTTATTTCCGGTGAGTGTATTTCGCAGAACACGCCGATTTCACGCACCCGGCGTGCGATCAATTGCGTCCACTGGGAACCGAAATCCATAATCAGGATGCGCTGCGCATGAATATCGCGGGGCTCGAAAACGTTGGAAGCTATTCGGGTGTCCGGCATGCGGGCGGATTTCATGCAAGGGTTTCGCTACGGTTTTTTTCTGCGGCGCAGATGCCGGGAACAGACAATAAATGGAAAAATCTTTTATCTGGTTTACGCCTCACTCCCCGCTCCTTGCCTCAAATGCAGTGACCGCATCACTCGGTACTGTAATTCGGTGCTTCCTTGGTGATGCTCACATCATGCACGTGGCTCTCACGCATGCCGGCGCCGGTGATGCGCACAAACTGGGGTTTGGTGCGCATCTCGTCAATCGTGCGGCAACCGGTATAACCCATGCTGGAGCGCAAACCACCCATGAGCTGATGGATGATGGCGACCAAACTGCCCTTATAGGGCACGCGACCCTCGATACCCTCCGGCACCAGCTTTTCAATTTCTTCCGTCGGGTCCTGAAAATAACGATCGGCGGAACCCTGTTTTTGCGCCATGGCCCCCAACGATCCCATACCGCGATAGGATTTGTAGGAGCGACCTTGGTACAACTCCACGTCGCCCGGCGCCTCCTCGGTGCCGGCGAACAACCCGCCGAGCATCACCGCATATGCGCCGGCCGCGATGGCCTTGGCCACGTCGCCTGAATACCGGATGCCGCCGTCGGCTATCAACGGCACACCGGATTTGACCAGCGCCTCGGCCACGTTGGCGACCGCGGTGATTTGCGGCACACCCACGCCGGCGACGATGCGCGTGGTACAGATGGAACCTGGGCCGATACCCACTTTCACACCATCAACACCCTCCTCCACCAGTGCCTTGGCGGCCTCGGCACTCACGATATTGCCGCCGATGACGGCCAGATCTTTATAGCGCTTCTTTATCTGGCGAACGCGGTTCAACACACCCACGCTATGGCCATGGGAGGTATCCACCACCACCACGTCCACGCCCGCTTCCACCAGTGCCGCGATACGTTCTTCGGTATCACCGCCCGTCCCTACCGCCGCCCCCACCCGCAGACGGCCGTGCTCGTCCTTGCTGGCATTGGGATAATCCCGGGCCTTCTGGATGTCCTTGACGGTAATCATGCCGCGCAATTGGTATTTGTCGTTCACCACCAGCACTTTCTCGATACGGTTCTGGTGCAACTTGGCGAGAATCTCCTCCTTGTCGGCACCTTCTTTGACGGTCACCAACTGATCCTTGCCGGTCATGATCCTGCCGATGATTTCGTTGTAGCGCGTTTCGAAACGCAGATCACGGCTGGTGACGATGCCCACCAGGCGTTCGCCCTCCACCACCGGTACACCTGAGATATTGTGTGCACGGGTGAGTTTGAGCACATCGCCGACACTCATGTCAGGGCTGACGGTGATGGGATCCTTGATGACGCCGCTCTCGAATTTCTTGACCATGCGCACCTGGCGTGCCTGTTCCTCCGGTGTCATGTTCTTATGAATAATGCCGATACCGCCTTCCTGAGCCATACTGATAGCCAGCCGCGCCTCGGTAACCGAGTCCATGGCGGCGGAAATCAATGGGATGTTGAGGCTGATATGGCGGGTGAGGCGGGTCTTGAGCTCCACATCCCGCGGCAACACCTCCGAGTAGGCTGGCACCAGCAGGACATCGTCGAAAGTGAGAGCTTCCTGGAGGATGCGCATGATGGCTCCCAGGCAGATAATGATAAAGCGTGCAATTATAAACGTTTAATGCTCGCCGGGTAAACCTGGCAGCGCTCTGAATTCCACCAAGCCGCCGCTTTCGCCGCCCCGGCGCCGCGGCTATGATGGCGCATGACATCAGCACAGGAAAGCTTGGTACTGGAACCCCCGGAGCGGCGGGTGCTATCGGTTTCACAACTCAACCATGAGGCACGCACCCTGCTGGAAGGCGGCTTCCCGCTCATCTGGGTAGAGGGCGAACTGTCCAATCTGTCGCGTCCGGCCTCGGGGCATCTGTATTTTTCCCTTAAGGATGCTTCCGCGCAGGTGCGCTGCGCCTTGTTCCGCAACCGTGCCGGTGCGCTGCGTTTCAAACCAGCCGACGGCATGCACGTGCTGGTACGCGCGCGCGTGAGCCTGTACGAGGCCCGCGGCGATTTCCAACTCATCATCGAGCACCTGGAGGAGGCCGGCCACGGCGCCTTGCAGCGCGCCTTCGAGGAACTCAAACAGAAACTTGCAAAAGCCGGCTGGTTCGACGCCGCCCACAAGAAATTATTGCCAAGCATGCCGCACAGCATCGGCGTGGTGACTTCACCCAGCGGCGCGGCGCTGCGCGATATCCTGAGCGTGATCCGCCGCCGCTACGGGCTGGCGCGAACGATTGTCTATCCGGTTCCGGTACAGGGCGAAGACGCCGCGAAAAAAATTGCCGCCATGATCCGGATAGCCGGTGCCCGCGCCGAATGCGATGTGCTCATCGTGGCCCGCGGCGGCGGTTCGCTGGAGGACCTGTGGGCCTTCAACGAGGAAATCGTGGCGCGCGCGATCTATGAATGTGAAATCCCGGTTGTCAGCGGCATCGGCCATGAGATTGACTTCACCATCGCCGACTTTGTCGCCGACGTGCGTGCACCCACGCCCAGCGGTGCAGCGGAACTGGTGACCCCCGATGGCGGCGAATGGCTGCGCAGGCTCGCACAAACCCGCCGTACGCTGACGCAGACACTTGTGACTGTACTCTCCGGTCTGCACCAGCGGCTGGACTGGTATGCTGAACGGCTCGAGCAACTGCATCCCGCGCGACTGCTGCGGGAACGTGCCCAGCGCGTGGATGAACTGGAGGTACGCTTGCTGCAATCACTGCAAACGCAGCAGCAATCGCAGGCAGCCCGCCTGGACGGATTGCATGCACGCCTGTATCAGCACAATCCTGTTCACAGGCTCGCCCTGCTGCGTAACCGTTGCCAGGCGGCGGTCCAGCGGCTGGCGTTTGCTGCACGCCAGTATTTCAAAGGCCTGGAGAATCGCTTGGGTCTGGCGGTGCGCGGGCTGGATACCGTCAGTCCGCTGGCAACCCTTGACCGGGGTTACGCCATCCTTACGGATGCGGCCAGCGGCACGGTGATCGCCTCGATCGATTCCGCCTCCATCGGCCATAAAATTCATGCGCGACTCGCCGACGGCCGGCTCTCGGCCGAAATCGAATCCATAGTCAAAGAGATCGGAAAATGAAAGGCAGCTTGGCGTTTCTGGTGGCGGCATTGTTACCCATGGCCGCGGCGGTGGGACTGCCAAGGAACGAGCCGGTACCAGGAGGCGTGGCGGTGATTGCATTGCCGGCCACAGCAACTTCCCCGCGGGTGCATTTCGATGGGCGGCGCGTCATGGTGGTAAAACATGCGGGTCATTGGTACGCCATCGTCGGCATTCCACTTGCCGCTGCCGCGGGTACTGAGGAATTGGCCGTGCGCATGGCGGGGCAACGGCCGCGGCAAATCAAATTCAGCGTACTGCCAAAGCGCTATCCGGAACAGAAACTCATCATCAAAAACCCGCAATTGGTGAATCCCACCTCCGCGGAACTTGATCGCATCGAGCGGGAGCAAGCGCACCTGCGTAAACTGCTCGACACCTGGGTGCCGGATCGCACTCCCGCTCTGGCTTTCATCTGGCCGGCAGCGGGACCCGAGACCAGCGGCTTCGGCCTGCATCGCTTCCTTAACGGCGAACCCCACAGCCCTCACAGCGGCATTGATATCGGTGCGCCGGTGGACTCGCCGGTACGCGCGCCGGCGGCCGGGACGGTGGTGGACGTGGGTCATTATTATTTCTGCGGTCACACGCTGACCATCAGCCTGGGCCAGGGTTTATACAGCGTATATTGTCATTTGAACAGAATTGACGTTAAGCGCGGACAACCAGTTAAACAGGATCAGATCGTCGGCAGCATCGGCGCCACCGGCCGTACCACCGGCCCAAACCTGCACTGGACCGTGAGCCTCAACGGTACGCCGGTGGATCCGCACGCGTTTCTGATCGACACTTCGGCTACCAGCCCCGCGGTTCAAAAGAGATAGGCACTGGCCGGCTGGGATTGCGCAACCGGCGCCAATCATAACTGCGGAGTCTGACAGCGCCGCCACACTCACAGGGCGGCGATAAAATCCCCAACGGTCGGACGGAACCGGTCCACATCAACCAGGAAGGAATCATGCCCCTGCTTCGAGGGCAGCGGCACATACTGCGTGGCCACGCCCGCCTTCAGCATGGCGTCCGCCAACTGCTGCTGCTGGTGCAATGGGAACAGGATGTCGGTTTCCACACCTACTATCAGAGCCTTCTCGATCTTTAGATGCCGGAAAGCGTTTTCCACGGTACCGCCATGCTCGGCGGCATCAAACAGGTCCATGGCGCGCGAAAGATACAAATAGGAATTGGCATCGAAGTCGCCGATGAAGGAACGGGCGCGCGATTCCAGATAGGACTCCACCTCGAACTCAATCCCAAAGGGTTCGTGACCCGCGCAATCGGCGCGCTCGCGGCCGAAGCGCTCCAGCCACTCGGTCGCCGAGCGGTAGGTCACCATGCCAAGCTTGCGCGCCAGCCGCATGCCTTCGCGTGGGCCGTCGCCCGGTGGATAATCGCCGCCCTGCCAGGCACCGTCGCTACGGATCAGTTCGCGCTGCAAGGAACGCACTGCGATCGAGAAGGGTTCCGAATGAATGGCGGCAGATAGACTGATGAGCACGTCGGCTTCCCCTGGAAACAGGATGGCATACGCGAGCGCACTCATGCCCCCCAGGGATGCCCCCACCAGCACATGCACGCGCGGTATATCGAGCGCGTGCAATGCGGCGCGCGCCGCGGCGGCGATATCCTCGACCGTCAGCGTCGGAAAATGCAGTGCATATGGCCGGCCGGTTTCCGGGTTCACGGATGCCGGGCCGGTGGAACCGAAACAGCTGCCGAGCGAATTTACGCACACCACGAAAAAACGTTCTGTATCCAGCGGCTTGCCGGGTCCGAGCATCTCCTCCCACCAGCCGGGCGTTGGATCCGCGGGCGAAGATGCCGCGTGTGCCGACGGCGACAATCCCGTGAACAGCAGCACGACATTGCGTTTGTCGGCTGCCAGCCGACCCCAGGTTTCATAGGCGATCCGGACTTCCGGCAATACACCGCCCAAGCGCATGGCGAAGGGTGCCGGCAAATTGACGCAATGGCGTGCAGGCGCAGCATTGGGAGCGGGATCGCCGCTATGCAGTGTAAGTTTCGGTTTCATGGCCCGCATTTTGCCTGACGCCGGGGGCAGCGTCACCTGAACACCAGCCACAGGCCTGTGAGTGCACCCACCACCAGAAAGAACGGCACCGACCAGGCATGGAAAGCCGCGAAGCTGCCGGGTTGCCGGCCAATGCGCAAGGCGATGATGTTTGCGAGCGAACCGACGATAAAGCCAAAGCCTCCCACATTCACCGCCCAGGCGATGGTGACCCAATCGCTGGAATACTTGGAGAGCAAGATGGCCGCAGGCACATTGCTGATGATCTGTGAACCAAGGGTACCGGCAAGATACAGGGCGCCGGCATGAGTCAAATTCAGATATCCCAGCACGGGGTACTGGGCCAAGAGGTCAAGATCAATGAACATAAGCACGAACACCAATAGCAGCGGCCAATCGATCTTTCGCAACAGCTGCGGGAATCCCACGAGAAATACCACGGTTACCAGGGTCAGCCCGGCTGCCACCTGGTGCAGATCCGCCAGCACCAGGAACGGGATATATAGGAGCAGGGATGCCAGCAGCAGAGGCCGCCGCGGGAGCAGCAATGGCTGATTGTCACCCATGTGCATGCGTTTGGCGGGAAATGCCCACAGCGTGAGCAGTAACAGACACAGCGCCGTGATAACAAATGGCGGCAACATGTGCAGCACAAACACACCGAAATGTACGCCCGACAGCTGCCACAGAAAAATATTCTGTGGATTACCGATAGGCGTGAGCAATGAGCCGGTATTAACCGCCAGCGCCTCGAAAATCACCAGCCGGCGCATCGGTAATTTTACAAGTTCCCCCAGTCTCAAGGTCAATGGCACCACTACAAACAGGGCGATATCATTGGTGAGCAGCATGGCCAGAACAGCGGAGCTGGAAATCAGGAACAGCGCCAATATCCGCACACTGCCGATGTGGAAAATGATCTCTTGTCCAATCCGACGCAACCAGCCACTCAACTCGAGGCCCTTGGTGAGTATCATCAAGCCCAGTAAAGTGCCGATGGTAGGCCAATTCACCAGATCCGGGTAAATGGGAATCTTTGCCGGACGCAAGATACTGAAAATAATCAGTAGTCCAATGAGCGCCAACAGTAAATAATCACGCCGCAGGGAATACGGTTGATGAAAATCCGCTGGGAAACTGTCATCGGATGCGGACGGCTTGGGCGCTAGGTTAATAAAAAAGCCCTTGGGTATCTGTAAGTAAATGGTATTACGTCAGCGAAAAGAATATACAAGAAGCGGCACACTATTGCCGCGCCAGCGGGATTTACCTTTCGGACCCGGTGGCCGAACCGCTTTTGGACGGCAGTTTGGCGGGTCAACCGGTCAGAGGTGCCTTCAGGTTATCAGCAATACCCAGCCGATCAGTCCCGCCAGGGCTGCGAGCGTCACCGGAATGCCCAAGCGGGCAAAGTCGCGAAACGCGATGTTGATTCCCAGCTCGCGCGCCTGTTGTACGACGATGATGTTTGAGACGCTGCCGACGATGAGCAGGCTGCCGCCGAAACTGTTGGCGAGCGCCAGCACGTAGGCCGCCGGCGGCTGCGTGACATTCGCCACCTTGAGCAGCAACATCACGGCGGCCGAGTTGTTGATCAGGTTGGATAGCGTTGCCGTGACCAGCGTCAACGTCGGCAACGATTGCAGATGCAACCCGCCCCGCGCCAACCATTGCAGCGCCAGGTCGCCGTAGCCGGTGGCCTGAAACGCCCCGGTGACCACAAACAGGCCCATGAACAGCACCAGGATCGGCCAATCCACCAGTCTCAGCAAATCCTGGGTGCGAAACTTGGGACTGGCCAGATGGATCGCTGCGGCCGTCATCACCACGAGTGCCTTGGGCAGGGGTGAGAAAAACAATCCGATAACGATAACCAGAATGACCAATCCCTTGATGGTGTGTGGGCGGTTAAATGGGGGCGTATTTACGCCCGTGCTGGCAGGCGCTTTCAGTGTGGCCGCCAGACGATGGCGCGACAGCACCCAGATAATCGCATACGCGCAAGCGAGCGCGAACAGCACCGGCAGGCAGCACCATAACAGGTAACGGCCAAACCCAAGTCCGGCGATCTGCGCGATCATCATGTCCTGCGGGTTGCCAACGAAGGTGGCGGCCGCACCGATGTTGCTGGCAACGGCGATGGCAATCAGGAAGGGAACGGGATTTAATTGCCGTCTCAGCAACGACATGGCGACAATCGGCGTGAATACGAAGCAAACAATGTCATGGTTCAGGAATGCCGAAAGTGCCGCTGTGGCCAGCATCAGCAGCATCAGGAAGCGCGCCGGATTACCCAGTCGCCGCGCGATGCCCCCCGCCACCGCATCAAAAAATCCGGATAGCCGCAACTGGGCCGAGAGCACAAAGAAACCAAACAACAGCAGAATAGTCGGCCAATCGATGAATCCGACAATTTTTGGCGTCGACAGACCGCCGAATACCATTATGGCAATCGCGCCCAACATGACGATGCCGGTACGGTCGAGTTTCAGGCCGGGGACGCGTCCGGCCGCAATACCCAGATAGGTGAGCGCGAAAATCGCCAGTACTGCGGGCTTCTCAACCATCGGCCACGATGCGATGCCTGGCATTGACGGTGTACAGGTTATCTATATAAGCGAGTAACAGTTTGCGGACTCATTCTGCTGTTCATAGCAGAGTCAATGGAGCCCGGCACCAGCGTTGTAGGGTGTCGTTGCTCACATGGCCGTTCTGGGCGGCACCCGCCAATAACGCGGCCGTATAGGTACGCGCCACGCTGAACGCGAAGCGGCGCGCGCCGGCCTCCAGGCTATCGCGGCCGGATTTACCAGCGCTTTGAGGCCACACAATAATGTCCTTCAGGGCGCGTTGGATGCTGACCCGCAGCACCATCAACTCCGGGCGCTGCAAACCCGCCAACTGACGGGTGACGTCGGCGGCCAGCACCTCCAATACGTCTGCATTCTCGATCACGCGCAACACATCCAGTGACAACACATTGGTGGTGCCCTCCCAGATGGACAACACCTGGCAGTCGCGCAATAACGACGGCAACCCCGTATCTTCGATGTAACCCAAACCCCCGAAACATTCCAGCACTTCACTGGCGCTGGCAATCGCCTGTTTGGCGGTATAGAGTTTGGCCACAGGCGTAAGCAACCGCAGCAACGCCTGGTCATCGCCGCTGGCAACGCCGGTTTCGTCGCGGCCCAGCAGCACACCCAGATGCATAACCAGGTGCAGCGCACCGGTAAATTCCGCGAGCAGATCCGCAAGCGTTTCCCGGTGCAGCGGATGCTCCATCAGCAACTTGCCGAAGGCACGACGCTTGCGGGCATAATCCTCGGCCAATGCCAGGCCGCGGCGCATATAGCTCACCGCGCATACGGCATTGTAGACTCGCGTGATATTGAGCACTGTGGTGATGTTCTTGACGCCGTGCCCGGCGGCGCCGATACGCACCGCCGGCGTACCTGCAAGCGTCAATTCGGCGGTAGGCAATGCACGGGTACCGAGCTTGTCTTTCAGGCGGTTCACGCAAATATTGTTGAGATTCCCCTGGGCGTCGCGCAACTCCAGGCCGAACAGGCTGAGCTTGCCGCCGGCATCCAGAGCTTCATCCCGCGCCAGGGTGAGCGCCAGCTCGGAGGTGGTGGCGGACGTGAACCACTTGCTGCCGTGGAGCCGGTAGCCGCCGTTCTCCAGCAGCGCCAGCGTGGTGGTACCGCTCACATCGGAACCGCCGGTACGCTCCGTCATCCACTGGCCCGAGGTCCAAAACGTCCTGGGGTCGCGGCTCAGGAGATGCGGCAGCCAGTGCTGCTTCAAGTCCGCGTCGGCGTGCAACTCAAGCACCCGGGCGGCACCGTCGCTCATGGCCAGCGGGCAGGAATACAGGGCGGACGATGGGTTATATAAGTAGAGCCGCACGAATTGGTGCAACCTCGACCAGGGTCCCTGGCGGCGTTCGTAAGCGCTGGCGACGATGCCCTCTTCCGCCGCCACCCGCTGCAGGGCTTTCCAGCCCTCCGCCACCTCGATGCGATCCACCCGCCGGCCCCAGGGGTCATAGGGGATATGCCGTGGCGGGTGGGCCTCGGCATCCGCGGCCATGACCAACAGCTCACCGGCGGCCCGTCCGCCCAATCGCTCCAAGCCTGGCTGGATTTCCCGGAGCACCTCTGCCGGCATCCGCGCCTTGAGCCAGGCTCGCAGTACACCATCATCTTGATATTGGTTACTTAAAACCGCCGGCTCCTGAAAGAATTCCCTATCGTTGTTCATATTTCCTAAGCTGTTGATTGTGAAGGTTATAGTGTGTCGTGGCCGCCGGTCGCCGATTCCTGGGCGCTGGTCGGTTTATGCTTAACATAAATAAAGTCTTCGCCTATATTCTAGTCCATGAAAAACCTGAAAGGCTTCAGCTTGATCGAATTGCTGGTACTGCTGGCAGTCGTCGCCATTCTTGCCGCCATCGCGGTGCCAAATTTCAGCGCCACCATCAAAGGCGACCGCGACATTTCCCAGATTAACGCGCTGCTCGATGGCCTGACACTGGCGCGCAGCGAGGCCATCAAATACGGCAACAACGTGACCCTCTGCGCCGGCAACAGCGCCGCCTGTACCGCCACCAACTGGGCCAACGGCTGGATCGTGTTCTACGATACCCTGCCACCCGGCGCCACCACGTCAACCATCCGTGTATTCCCGGCAATCAGCGGCAACAACACTCTCACCAGCAGCGGCGGCAACAGTTTTACATTCAATTCGACAGGAATGCTCTCGCCTTCCACTACCAGTACTTTCAAATTATGCGATACCCGCGGTGCCAGCTATGCCCGGTCCATAGATCTGAACATAACCGGCCGTGCGGAAACGGCTACCAGGGTGGGTTACGAAATTGACACGACCACCGCGCTGACCTGCCCATAAGATATTGAGAACGTATTAAAAATCCGGGAGCAATTCGGAACAGGAATAAGGAATTGGTTTTTATGGATAGCGGGAATCAAATCAACCTCACACATCGCCAGCGCCGAACGAGCGCCGGCTTCAGCCTGCTGGAAGTATTGATCGCGTTGGTGATCCTGTCGGTGGGCCTGCTGGGCATCGCCGCCTTGATCAGCACCGCCCTCAAGAGCAACGACAGCGCCTACATGCGCACCCAGGCCACGGCCCTCGCCTATAACATCATTGACCGCATGCGCGCCAATCTGCCGGCCGCAAACAACCTCAGCTATAACGTGACAATGCCTGCTTCTGCGGCCACCGGAGCCAGCCCCACTACTTGTACCACTGGTAGTTGCAGTTCTGGACAACTGGCAGCCTACGACCTGGGACAATGGGAATACGATCTGGCGCAGCAACTTCCCCAGGGCCGGGGCGCCATCGCCGCCACCACCGCCGGCGGTATCGTCAACGTGACCGTGACAGTGTTGTGGAATGACAGCCGCGCCCATGACAGTCTGCAGAAAGGCGGTGCGCCCACCGCCACCACCTTCAGCCTGGGCGTCAGCTCGGCGCTGCAATAGGAAAGACCCGCATGCGCCGCAACCAACTCCAACTCAACCCCCGGCAGACCGGCCTATCGCTCATCGAGTTGATGATCGCCATGGTGGTGGGTTTGATCCTGATCGCCGGCGTGCTGTCCATCTTCATCTCCAGCCGCCAGAGTTACAGCATCAACGGCGCCGTGGCCCAGATACAGGAAAACGGGCGTTTCGCGCTGGACTTCATCCGCAAGGACACGCGCATGGCGGGCTACATGGGCTGCGCCAAGAGTAGCGCTAATGTGACTAACGATCTGAACCCTCCCGCGAACACCAGTCTGGCCTACGACTTCACCATCGGCATCACCGGATTTGAATTCACCGGCACCGCGCCAGGCAACACCTATACCATCACGTCTGAAAATCCCAGCCCGGTCACCGGTACCGGCAATTGGGCACCTACCCTCGACAGCAGCTTGCAAAACCTGGTGATACCCGGTACCGATGTGCTGGTGTTACGCAACAGCATAGGCGGTGCTGACCCGGTCTATATAACGAGTGATCCCGCTCCGCCGGCGGCCAACTTCTCTATCAGCATTGCGGGGGGGGTACAGCCAGGGCAGATCATGGTGATTAGCAACTGTGTAGATACCCTGATCATGCAAGCCACCAATGTTACCGGGGGCGGCACCCTGGTCGTCCATAACACGGGTAGCACCACGCCAGGGAATTTTACCAACGTTATCTCTTCAAATTTTGAGGGCGCCCAAATTTCAACACCCGTTTCGGTGGTGTATTACATTGGCAAGGCCGTTGATGGCTCGCCCGCACTGTTCGAAGCCACCACCGATACCACCAAAGTCAACGGCTTCAACTCACAGGAACTGGTGCCGGGGGTGGAAAACATGCAGGTACTCTATGGCGTGGACACCACCGGCAGCCAGGTGCCCAGCCAATATGTCACTGCAACCAATGTCGCAGACTGGAGCACTGTGGTAAGCGTACGGGTTGCGCTGTTGATGCGCAGCGACATGGGTGCCGTGCCGCTGCCCGCAGCTGCGCCACAGTACCAACTTGAAGACACCACCATCAAGGCGCCGTTGGACACGCGCCTGCGGCAGGTATTCACCGCCACCATCGGTATCCGCAACAGCCTGCCATGAGGCGAGGATCGAATATGAAAACACCACATCCCACCGCAGACTTCCGGCATTCCACACAGCACGGCTTTGTGCTGATCGTGGCGCTCATCCTGCTGTTGGTGCTCACCATCCTCGGTTTGGCCGCAGCCCAAAGCACGTCGCTGCAAGAACGCATGGCGGGCAATACGCGCAGCCGCGATATGGCCTTCCAGGCAGCCGAGGCCGGTCTGCGCGCCGCCGAGAGCTGCCTGAACTCGGGTTCGGCGCTGTGCGCCAACTTCAGCGCCAACGCCAACGGCACCTATCTATTCAATCCGGGCGCTCCAACCCCGCCTGCCACGAATACCACGCCTTTATGGCAGGTCCCGGGATTCTGGAGCACAGCCGGCAACGTTCTCAGCTATTCCGCCGTTACAGGATCTAGCCTTCAATACGTGGCCGCACCACCGGAATTCATCATCGAACAAATGCCGCCGATCGCGGTACCCGGCGGGAATCTCGGCACGCAGCAATACGGCGGCGGTTCGCCCACGATCCAGCTTTACCGCATCACCGCCCTCGGCACCGGCGGTGACAGCACGGCCACGGCCATGCTGCAAAGCGTGTACCAGCCCTGATTGAAGTAACCCAGCGGCGCGCAACCCGCGCTTGAGGACAAGCACCATGAGCATCGAACGCATCAAGAGAACCTGGCTGCTGACCACCGCGGTGGCGGCGATTTCCGGCGTGTTACTCGCGGGCGTCACCAGCCTGGCCCTGAGCGCCAGCCCGCCGCCCATGGTGGCCATCTCCGGCACCCCGCTGACGGTCATCGTTCCGAGTCATCCGCAGGTGCTTATCGCGCTCACCAACTCCAATTCCATGGACAGCAGCGACAACATCAGCGACGACGGCAACGTGCTGCTCACCAGCAACGCGCCCCAGAGCGCCATCATGACCTGGTCCGGTAATCCACAGTCCAGTTGGCCCTCGCTGCACGCCTCCACATCGCCGGTGAATTACACCATTCCCGCGAGCTTCACGCCGCCCTTGGGTACCGGCACGGCGCCCGCAGGCCAGGCACCCTATAATGCGGCCGTTGATTCCTATACGGTGACCGGGACGAACTACTATGGCAATTATTGGTATTGCTCGCACAATGAGGCCAACACCCCGGTCACATCCATCCCGGGGGTTACCTCACTGCCACAACCCTCAGGTACTCCGCCCAGCACTTCTTTGGATCCCTGGCCGGGGTCAGTTCTGACTTGGGATTCGACCCAAGTCTGGTATTACAACGGGGTGAACGTTGGCGGCAACAACGGTTTCTACAAAAGCACCGATCCGGGCCCGGTCGCCATGCTGTCGCGTTCCTCAGGCGAGCGTCTTGCCAGCCGCTTGGCAGTTCCGTACGGGATTTCCGCCGTGAACCCGGCAGCCATGCTGCTGGGTCTGAACAACTTGAGTTATCTCGTCGGGAGTGGTGGAAGCGGCGGCGGCGTGCATCCCAGATCCACCGGTGGTGGTCCGACTCCACCCCCGTGTGGCACCGGCCCGGGCGATTCCGGTGTTCCATGCCCGCCGACGACTACCTACTATTGCCATGAGTGGCAGTGGGATCCGCCCTCGTCCAGCCCTTACAGCACCACCTATACCTACTATGGCGACAATGCGCCCAGCCGGCTGAACATCGCCAAGGCCTCCATCACCTCAGTGATCAGTGCTTACGCGAGCATGACCGACTTCGGCCTGATGGACTACTCCGTCTCCGGTGCGAGCTGGAATCAGACCTGGGCTTACTATATGAGCCCCCCGGGTGGTTTCACTTTTTCGGGCACCTATTCGGCGCCCAGCGGCGGCATCCAGTACGTGATCAATCCATGTTACGCCGCGACCTCGTCGGTGAATAGTGATTGCAATTCCATGCTGACTGAATTGCTAACCGCTAACCCCGGCCTGACGCTCTCGCAGTTGGAGAGTCCGGCTAGCGAATTCATGGCCGTGGCCAACCGCAGTGACGATCCGCCCATCAACGACGTATTCCTGTCGAACAGCGGCGGTTTCACCAATTACCCCGTATTCCTGGAGGATGGCACCATCACGCCGGCTTCTCCCTACACCGGATTCACGCTCAGCGATTACAACGCGGGCAATGTGTACATGACCTACAGCAACACCAAGCCCTCGGTCAGTTACAACGGTTCCATGTATACCTATCCCACCAATGCCGGTTACGTGGCCTCCACGCCCCAGGTGATGTACGCCAAGCGCGGCTATTTGCAGCTGGGTAATGTGAACGCCACCACCGGGAATATGCTGGTGCCCGTGACCACCGCGGGAAGCAATCCGACGTCAGCTCAAATTGCAGCCTATGTGGCCACCTTCACCCCCTACATGGTGCCGGAAAACAATGTACCGGGCAGCGACCCGAATTACAGTAACTTCAAAAACGCCATTTTCGCCAACGCCGGGCAGTCGCCTATCGCCGGCCTGCTGAGCAAAGCCGCCAGCAGCTATGGCCCGGCGCCGACGGGTCCCTGCCCGCCGGCACGCTATGTGATCCTCATAACCGACGGCCTGCCCACCAAGGACCTGGCCGGCAACAACTGGCCGCCCCTGGGCAGCGCCGCGGCCGTTGGGTATGGTGTCACGTCCGCGTTTAACGGGGATGGTTCGCTCAACACGGTGTACGACCCCACCACCAATAATGACCAGGCCATGCTTGATGCCGTCAGCGAATTGTCGGCGTTGAAAGCCGCCGATGTCAAAACCTTCGTGGTGGGCATGGGTCCGGGTGTGGATCCGACCCTCAATCCGCAGGCCGCCAAAGCCCTCACCGCCATGGCCATGGCCGGCGGCACCGGCACCGCCAGCCCCACGGGTTATTTCCCGGGCTCCAGCCCGGCCGCCGTGGTGGCCGACCTGAACGCCATTCTCAACATCATCAGTGTCGCCAATGTTTCTTCGGTATCGGCGGCGGCCAACAGCAGCAGTTTGAATGCCGGCACCGTGGTGTACCAGGCCTCTTACAGCGGTTACAGCGGCGCCTACCACGACTGGACCGGCGATGTTCAGGATTTCCCCGTGAATGCCGGCACCGGCGTGGTGAGCACCGTCGCCAGCTGGTCTGCGCAGTGCCAACTGGATATCATGGCAACCGGCAGCGCTTCCTGTCCCAGTACTCCCGGCACCGGCGTCGGCTGGGACACAACCCGTGTGATTTCCACTTGGGATCCAACGACGAATGCCGGTGTGCCGTTCCGCTTAGCCAGCCTTAATAGCACACAGCAGACGGACCTCAACACCGATCCCGACACCGGTCTTGCCGACGGGCTGGGATCACAGCGCCTCAATTACCTGCGCGGCGATACCACCAATGAAATCCACAACGGCGGCAGCTTCCGCGACCGCTCGCATCTGCTGGGCGACATTGTGGACAGTGACCCACTGTATATCGGCACCGCCAACGGCCCGTATTTCGCTGACTCGAGTTACCAGGCTTTTGCGGCGGGTACCGCCAGCCGCGAGCCGATGATCTACGTGGGCGCCAACGATGGCATGCTGCACGCCATTGATGCGGCCACCGGCGTGGAGAAATTCGCCTTCATCCCCAACGGCGTATTCTCGAATCTCAACACACTCACCTCCAGCACCTACAACCTGGCGCATCGTTTCTTCGTGGATGGTTCGCCGTCCGCGGGTGATGTGAAGTTCGCCAGCGATGGTAAATGGCACACGGTGCTGGCGGGGGGACTGAACGACGGCGGCAACAGCATCTATGCCCTGGACGTGACCAATCCCTCGTCAATCAACTCGGAATCCGCCCTGGATTCCGACGTGCTTTGGGAGTTCACCCATCCGCGTGTCGGTCTGACCTACAGCAAGCCGGCGTTTGCACTCACCAACGATATCGCGAGCACTAACGCCAATCCCAACGGCTTCCTGCTGTTCTTCGGTTCGGGCTACAACAACACCAACAGCAACCCAATTCTGTATGCCGTGAACCCCGAGACCGGCAAGCTCGTGTCGAAAGACGTATCCGTGGGCAGCAAGCCCATCTCTGGTATCAATCTGTGCGCCGCGGTTTCGCCCAACCCCTGCAATACCAGCCTGCCGAACGGCCTGTCGAGCGTGGTGGTGGTCAACAGCGGCGGCAACCTGGGTCAACCGGCAGACACCCTGTACGCGGGCGATCTCCAGGGTAATCTGTGGAAGGTGGACATCTCCGCTCCCGATCCGAAAAACTGGAAGGTATATGTTCTGTTCCAGGCCCGGGATGCCAGCAATAATCCTCAGCCCATCACCGTGACGCCGGCGGTATCCCTGGCGCCGACTTTCCCCGGTGTTTCCGGCACGGTGGTGTATTTCGGCACCGGCCAGTACCTGGGCGTGCCGGACCAAACCACGACCAGCACCCAGTCTTTCTACGCGGTCTTGGACAACGGCACCAACACCACCGTGACCCGCAGCCAATTGCAGGCACAAGTGCTGACCACCACCAGCGTCACCATCAACGGCAATCCGACTGATATCCGCACCATTACCAACAACGGTGTGAACTGGACCAGCCAGCTCGGCTGGTACATGGATCTGCCGCAATCGGGTGAGCGCGTCATCACCGATCCGCGCCTGTACAACGGCGAAGTGGTGTTCACCACCTTTGTACCGGCGCCGGGCGCCACCTGTACCGCGGGCGGCGCGTCCTTTCTGATGGCGGTGAACTACTCCAACGGCGGCAGCTTCCCGCAACCGCAACTGGATATCAATGGCGACGGCAAATTGGATAGCGGCGACCAGGTGGGCGGTCTCAATCCGGTGGGTATCGGTCTGGGGCAGGTGTTTGCTTCCGCCCCGGCCATATTGTCGGCCAGCCTGGGCTCGATCCAGGCCATGAAACTCACCACCCTGTCCACCGGCACCATCATGAATGTTGGCGAGCGCGGCGGTCAGTCCGGCCAGCGTTCCTGGTGGCAGATACAGTGAGGGTGCGATGCTGCTGACTACTCCAAGGCCAGGCGTATCCCTCCCATCCCTTCCGGGACGTCTCGCATGGAGAGAGAGGATGGTTTCCGGATTTTTCAGGACAGTTTCTGCTTGTACAGACTGTACTAAATAGAATGGCAACAGCCGACGGATAGAGGTGAATACTTATGTTTGAGAAACGCGCATCGTTATTCGTGAGCCTGGCGGCCGGGTTGATTCTGGCTTTCGCCCTGAATCAGCCGGTCATGGCCATGGGTGGCTACACCGCCGATCAAGTTGGGAAAGGGCTCATCCAGAAAATTGATTATCAGCACCACACCATCACCGTGAATGGGAATACCTATGCGGTTTCGTCCAGTGCGAAATACAACGGCGTGGCTGCGTTTTCGGTTTTAGCTGTTGGCATGCCCATCCAGTTCATGCTGGGTGAGACTGCGGTCACCGCACCCCTCGGTAATGCAATGCCTGCTCAGGCGGAGAATCAGCCACAAATGATCGTCAGTATCACCTGGCTGCCGGCCGGGATCCAGGGAAAGTAACGAGGTTCGATATGCAAATCCGTCACGGAAACATGCGGGGTTTCTCCCTGATCGAGCTGATGATCGTGGTGGCCATCATCGGCATCATCGCGGCGATTGCCTATCCGTCCTATGAACGCTCGGTGCTGAAGTCCCACCGCTCCGACGCCGAAAACCTGCTGACCACGGATTCCCAGATCCTGGAACGCTGCTATACCCAGTATTTCGGCTATAACGGCAATGGCAACGTCTGTTCCCCGCCGCTGGTATCCTTCACGCAATACGCGTATTACACCTTGTCGCCGGCCCCGGTCATCACCACCAGTACCTATACCCTCACGGTCACGGCCACCGGCAATCAGCTCAACGATACCGACTGCAAGACCTTCAGCATTGACCAGACCGGCAATAAAACCGCCACCAATTCCGCCGGTGCCAGCAATCCCGCCTGCTGGGGTTCCTGAGGTCTTCTGATTCCCTCCTCCCGGCCGGCTCTCGCCGGCCTTTTTTGAATGCTCCTGCATTCGTCGATGATAGGCGCGGCGTTTTGACAATGAGCATTAGTTTGTCTTAGCGCCCCCTGATGAAAAGCCACGGCGGAAATGCTGAGGCAAAATCCTTGTGCACACTGCCGGTACACGTAAACGTATTCCCTGAAACATGTGCAAAAGACAAAAAGCGATGCACTCGGGATACTCAGGCGGAATAGCAGTTATTTCTAAGGTATTTTCTTAGAAACTGCATGCATTTGTCATATGCATGAAATCCAGGATGATGCGGTTTCGCGCACTGCTTTACATATATTTAATGGTTTTCTGCTTTTGCGACCATTCATCGCCAAATTTTCTACGTCCATCAGCATAATCACATTTGTTTCCCACTCAAGATTATTTAGCACTATATTTCGCGTATGCAAACAATTTCACGCGTACGCGGATTCACCCTGATCGAGTTGCTGGTGCTGGTGGCAATCGTCGCCATTCTTGCGACCATCGCGGTGCCTGACTTCAGCGCCAGCATCAAGAATGATCGGGATATTTCCCAACTCAACAACCTGCTCACCAGTCTGATGCTGGCGCGCAGCGAAGCCATAAAATCCGCCGCCGATGTCAGCATCTGTGCCGGCAGCAACACCACCTGCAGCGGCACTTCCTGGGCCAATGGCTGGGTGATTTATTACAACACCGTGCCGCCCGGCGTCACCAACCCGATCATCCGCGTGTTCCCGGCTATCAGCGGCAATAATACTTTCACCAGCGATGGCGGCTATAGCTTCACCTTCCAGGAAAATGGCACGCTCGCGCCCACGCCGCCGGCGCCGATCAACTTCACCTTGTGTGACCCACGCGGCCCGGTGTATGCGCGTTCCATCAATCTGATCGCCACCGGCAGCGCCGAAGGCGCAGCTAAAGTAGGTTATCGGGTTGACGGTAGCACGCCGCTCACATGCCCATGAGGTGATTACAGCATGTCCGCCGGTCCAACAAACCACATACCCTCCGGCCATCCGCAGCACGCCGCCGGCTTCAGTCTGCTGGAGGTGCTGATTGCGCTGGTGATCCTGTCAGTGGGCCTGTTGGGCATCGCCGCCATGATCAGCACCACCTTGAAAAGCAATGACAGCGCCTACATGCGTACCCAGGGTACGGCGCTGGCTTACAACATCATTGACCGCATGCGCGCCAATCAGACGGCGGCGGACAACGGTCTGTATAACATCACCTTGCCGGCCTCTGCCTCCACCGCCGCCAATCCCACCACCTGCACGAACGCCACCTGCGACTCGACGGCATTGGCGGCTTATGACCTGGGACAGTGGGAATATAACGTGGCCAGACTGCTGCCTCAGGGCCGCGGCGGCATAACCTCCGCCAATAACGGCGGTGTCACCCTGGTGACGGTCACGCTCCTATGGAACGACAGCCGTGCTCACGACAGCCTGCAAAAGAGTGGTGCGCCGACAGCCACCACTTTCAGTCTGAGCGTGAGCTCGGTGCTGTAACCAGGAATGCCGGTCATGCGCTGTAACCAACATTCTGCCCATGTCAGGCAAACCGGTTTGTCGCTGATCGAACTCATGATTGCCATGGCCGTGGGCCTGATCCTGATGGCCGGCGCATTGTCCATTTTCATTTCCAGCCGCCAAGGCTACGGTGTCAACACCGCCATCAGCCACGTGCAGGAAAGCGGTCGTTTCGCCCTGGGTTTCATCCACAACGACGTGCGCATGGCGGGTTACATGGGCTGCGCCACCAGCGCTCAGGTGACCAACTACCTGAATCCGCTCCCTGGCTCCAATCTAGCCTACGATTTCGCTACCGCCATCACGGGCTACGATTATGTCGGCACTGCTCCAAGCAACACTTATCCGATCTCGCCAGCCATGCCATCGGAGAATCCCAATCCTGATACCAATGCCGGCGATTGGTCGCCCGCGCTTGACAGCACCTTGCAGAACCTAGTGATACCCGGCACCGACGTACTGGTGGTGCGTTTCAGCCAGGGAAACGATCCGGTTTACATCACCTCTATCCCCGGCAGCCCTTCGCCGAACAGTCCTTCCGCCGATTTCAATATCAACACCAACGGAGGTCTTCAGACAGGACAGCTGTTGGTGATTACCAACTGCCTGAGTGCGGTGGTCCTGCAAGCCACCCAGATTAACGGCGGCGGCACGAACGTGGTGCACAACACCGGTACTGGCGCCCCCGGCAATGCAATCCAGGGCCTGCCCGCTGCCTTCGTGGGAGCCCAAGTAATGCTGGCACCCACGACGGTGGTGTTCTTCATTGGCAAGGGAAGCGATCAGTCCCCTGCGCTGTTCCAGGCGGCCACCGACACGACTCAAGCGAATGGTTTCTCCTATGAAGAACTGGTGCCTGAGGTGGAGAACATGCAGGTGCTCTATGGCGTGGACCTCACGGGTGGTCACGCACCCACGCAATACGAGACGGCGGCAGCGGTGGACGCCGCCGGTGATTGGAGCAATGTGGTGAGCGTGCGGATCGCGCTGCTGGTCCGCAGCAACCTGGGCGTCGTGCCACTGCCATCCGCCGCGCCAACTTACGACCTGCTCGGCACCAACGTCACGGTCCCGGCAGACACGCGTCTGCGCAAGATATTTACCGCCACCATCGCCATCCGTAACCGCTTGCAATAAATCAATTGAGGGCAGAGTCATGACCCCGCGCCAACCAACGTCAGGTTTTCCCCACCACACACAGCACGGCTTTGTACTGATCGTGGCACTGATATTGTTATTGTTGCTCACCATCCTCGGCCTGGCGGCGGCCCAAAGCACCATGCTGGAAGAACGCATGGCTGGCAATGCCCGCAACCACGAACTGGCTTTCCAGGCGGCCGAATCCGGTCTGAGTGCTGCTTACAGCGGCATCCTTCAGAACCTATGGAGCAATGCGGATTACGCCGGCAATGCCAATGGACTGTATCTGTTGTCCGACTGCTGCGGTGGAGTTCCCTGGACCTCTGCCTGGACCCTGCCAAACGTCTGGGCCAGCGCACTGCCCATCACCGCGGCGGTCCCCGGCCTGACTATTCCGGGCCAACTCACTCAGCAACCGGTATTCATCATTGAGAAATTGCCGCCGGTGGCGCCGCCCGGATCCAATTTGGTGCAGCAGATCAACACTGGCACGCCACCGGTGCAGCCATATCGCATCACGGCGTATGCCAGCGGCGGCGATCAAACCACCCATGTGATATTGCAGACCGTGGTGACCCAATGAACCAACTTAGCAGTGGTGCTGGGCGCTATTTCGCGGCGGTGGCGCGAGGTAGCGGCATGCCAAGGCGAGCAGCGACAAAGCCTGTATTGGCAAAGACCGTATATGCGGCCATGGCGGCACTGCTGACCACGGTCGTCGGCATTCTGCCGGCGCTGGCGGCCACACCGCTGGTATCCATCTCCAACATCCCCCTGACGCTGGTATCACCGGCGCACCCGCAGGTGCTGTTGGCCATTCCCAATTCCCAATCCGTGGACGGCGATCTGTCCGGCGCCATCATGACGGGCTCGGGTTCGAGTTATGCGCCCTCGCAACTCAATCCTTCCAGCTCGCCGGTGGATTTCACCGTGCCCGGTGGATTTACCCCACCGGTGAGCGGCGGTGCAGCCGGCAGCTCGCAAGCGTACACCGCCGCCTGTGGCGCCTACTTGTGCGACAACTCGCCGAGCCGGCTGAATGTGGCCAAGCAGTCGGTGCAGGCGATTCTGGATTCGTTTGTCGGCAATACGGATTTCGGTTTGCTGGATTACAGCACCGGCAGCGCATCGCTTTACAGCACTTGGGTGTATGTGATGAGCAATACCGGCGGATTTACGTTCTCCGCCACCAACACCCCCGCCCCGCCGCTGGGCGAATATATCAACAATCCCTGCTACAACGTGCCCACCGGCAATAGTGTCTATACGGATTGCAACAACATGGTCGGCCTGCTGGGCCCGCAACTGCTGAGCATGCCGTATATGCTGGTGCAGTTTTCCAGCGATGATCCGACCGTCAACGATGTGCTCTATGCCGGTGGTCTTTCACCGGTGTGCCTGGTGTACGGCAACACTAATCCAACCACACCCTTTCCCCCTTATAGAACGCTGGCCCAATACAATAGCGGCAGCATCACGGTCAGTTACCCCAGCGAGATCAACTCCTGCGCGCCCACCGTCGGGCCCACGAATGCGGGTTTTGTGCCGTATCAGCCCCAGACGATGTATATGGAACGCGGCTTTGGCTACTACTCTTCCCAAAGCGCCACCACCGGCAATTTGATACTGCCGCTGCAGAGCGCCGGCAACAACCCCACGCCGAGCCAAATCCAGACGGTCATCAACACCTTCACGCCTTATCTGCAACCGGAAACCAACAACGGCGGAACCAGTGAGATCAAGGCACTGGCAGTCCAATCGCCCATGGCGGGGCTGCTATCCAAGGCACTCGCGTACTTCAATACCAACCCGGCTTCCAGCAACGGCTGCCCGCCCCAGCGCTACGTCATCATGATCACCGACGGCCTGCCCAGTGAAGATCTGAGCGGTAACGCTTGGCCTCCGCTCGGCAGCCAATCCGCCGCCGGTTACGGCGTCACCGCGACCTTCAATGCCGACGGCTCGCTCAACACCACCAATGACCAGGCGCTCACGGACACCATCACCCAATTGACGGCCCTCGCGACCAGCGCCAATCCGGTCAAGACTTACATCATCGGCGTGGGTGCCGGTGTAGATCCGTCTCAGAATCCCCAGGCCGCCGCCACCCTCACGGCCATGGCGGTCGCGGGCGGCACCGGCAATTATTTCGCCGCCACCAGCCCCGCCCAGGTGGCCCTGGATATGACCGCAATCCTGTCCGCCATCCAGGCGTCCAATATGTCCACCAGTTCCGCGGCGGTGAATTCCACCGGTCTCAAGGCCGGCGCCGTGGCCTACCAGGCCCAGTTCACCTCCGCCGACACGCCGTATCAGGACTGGACCGGCAATCTGGTGGCCTATCCGATCCTTTCCGATGGCACGGTAAACACCACCACGCCCAGTTGGTCCAGCAAAACCCAGTTGGATACCCAGACACCGGCGAGTCGGATCATTGCCACCTGGAATCCGGTCTCCGCCAGCGGAGTGCCCTTCGAATGGGGCAGCGGCTCCGGTATCACCCAGTCCACCACTCTCGGCTTGGATCTCGGCAGCACCGACGCCACTATCCAGAATGTAGTGGCCTATCTGCGCGGCGACCATTCCCTGGAGATACACAACGGCGGCAGTTACCGCGATCGCAGTCACGTGCTCGGCGACATCGTCGACAGCAATCCGTTGTTCGTGGGCCCGCCCAGCGGGATTTATCAGGATCCGTCCTATGTCAGTTTCGAGCTGGCCCAGGCCGGCCGCAAGCCGATGATCTATGTAGGCGCCAACGACGGCATGTTACATGCTTTTGATCCGGCCACCGGCGACGAAAAATTCGCTTACGTTCCCAACGGGGTGTTCACCAAGCTGGTGAAACTCACACAGCCGATCTATAACCAGCAGCACCAGTTCTTCGTGGACGGCTCGCCCACCTCGGGCGACGTGCAGTTCAGCGACAACAGTTGGCACACACTGTTGGTGGGCGGCTTGAACGCGGGTGGCAATAGTATTTATGCCTTGGATGTCACCAATCCAGCGGCCATCACCAGCGAAACCACATTGGCATCCGACGTGCTGTGGGAATTCACCGATCCCTATCTGGGTTTCACCTACAGCCAACCCTTCATTGCTCGCACCAACGCCACGGGTTCCAACTTTGCGGTGTTCTTCGGCTCCGGTTACAACAACAGCGACGGCAATCCGTACCTGTATGCGGTAAACGCCCAGACCGGCGCTCTCCTGACGCGCATCAATCTTTGCAAGTCGGTCACGCCCAATCCATGCAACACCAGCTTGCCCAATGGCCTTTCAAGTCCGGTGGCATTGAACAGCGGTGGCGCCATCTCGTTGCCGGACGACACCGTGTATGCCGGCGACCTGCAGGGCAATTTGTGGAAGGTAAACATTTCCGATCCCAACCCCGCCAAGTGGAGCGTGCAATTGCTGTTCCAGGCGCGGGACAGTTCCGGCAACCCCCAACCCATCACGGTGACGCCGGTGGTGTCACTGCATCCCAACTTCCCGCTGGACACCGGCACGATTGTATATTTTGGTACCGGCCAGCTCCTGGGGACACCGGATTTGAGCACCACCGGTACCCAGACTTTCTATGCCGTGTGGGATAAACCCGGGTTGTCCACGGTTGTCACCCGCAGCGATCTGGTGCAACAAACCTTGTCTGCGCCAATCCCCGGCCCGTCGGGTACCCTGGTGCGTACCGTGACCAATTCGCCCATTGACTGGACCAGTGAACTGGGCTGGTACGAGGATTTGTCCATCTCGGGTGAGCGCGTGGTTAGCAATCCACGGCTTGAGAATGGCGCGGTGGTGTTCACCACCTATGTACCCACCACCAGCAGTTGCGCGGTGGGCGGCCAATCCTGGCTGCTGGCGGTGAATTACAAGAATGGCAGTTCGTTCCCGGCCCCGGAACTGGATCTGAACGGCGATGGGAAGCTGGACTCCGGCGATCAGGTGGGCGGACAAAACCCGGTTGGCGTGTACTTGGGGACCGTCTATGCGGCTGCGCCCACCATCATCTCGGCCAGCTTGGGGGATATACAAGCCCTTAAACTGGTCTCGGAATCCAGCGGTGCAATAAAATCGATTGGTCAGCATAAATCGCCGAACCAGCGCCAATCCTGGCGGGAAATCCCCAACTAGTGCGGGTGCCCCAGGAGCCATAACAGGAGATTTGAACTATGGTGAAGTCATATACATACGGCCTGCGGGCCGCGGTGGGGCTGCTCATGGGCATGGCACTGTGTCCGGCGGCATTCGCAAGCTACATGGTGCCCCCGGAAAACATCAGCAACGGCGTGGTTCAGGCCGTCAACTACGCCAACCAGACGATCACTGTGAACGGCCATATCTACAAGATTTCGCCCAAGGCCGCCTATGCAAGCGAAGCTGTTAAAAATATCGGCGGCCTGCAAGCCGGGATGAAAATACAGTTCATCGCAAATGGTCCGGTTGCGAATCCAGCATCCCAGATCACCAATATCGTGATACTGCCGCCAACACCGCAATGAATATCAAAGTGGTGATGAAAACGAACCGGGATCATTACTCTGGCAGCGGTGGTTTCTCCCTGATCGAGCTGATGATCGTGGTGGCCATCATCGGCATCATCACGGCGATTGCCTATCCGTCCTATGAACGCTCGGTGCTGAAGTCCCACCGCTCCGACGCCGAAAACCTGCTGACCACGGATTCCCAGATCCTGGAACGCTGCTATACCCAGTATTTCGGCTATAACGGCAATGGCAACGTCTGTTCCCCGCCGCTGGTATCCTTCACGCAATACGCGTATTACACCTTGTCGCCGGCCCCGGTCATCACCACCAGTACCTATACCCTCACGGTCACGGCCACCGGCAATCAGCTCAACGATACCGACTGCAAGACCTTCAGCATTGACCAGACCGGCAATAAAACCGCCACCAATTCCGCCGGTGCCAGCAATCCCGCCTGCTGGGGTTCCTGAGGTCTTCTGATTCCCTCCTCCCGGCCGGCTCTCGCCGGCCTTTTTTTAATACTTCTGAATTAATTTGAAGCTATCTCGCCCCCCTCCCCCTGGGAGCGTGTGCGGATTTGATGCAGCTTTCCGCGAGCATTCACCCTAACCTCCGCCCCTCTCCCGGAAGGCGACGGGAATAAAGCCAGCATCCAGATATTTTTAAGGCCGCGCGCCATTGTGGGAGCTGCATCACCCGCCTCGATCGCCTTGAGATAATGGCCGTGGCTCCCATAAGTAAGGCTTGCGAATCGCATGGCGATTGATATCGCGGCGGCAACACGCGCCGATGAGGCGCGCACATTATATTGCTGCTTGCGCTCCGCCCCCGGTTTACGCCACCATACGCCCCCGGTTCCGGAATACTCCATGCCTGCACGCACCGATCATGAACAGCGGCTCACGCAACTGCTCGATAATGAGAGTGCCGCGCTGTTGCGCGGCGGACTCAAGGGCCTGGAAAAGGAAAGCTTGCGGGTCGACGGCAACGGTTGCCTTGCGCACACGCCGCATCCAGAATCCTTGGGTGCGGCGCTCACGCACCCGCACATCACCACCGATTATTCCGAAGCGCTCATCGAGCTGGTGACGCCGGCGCTGACCACGGTGTCCGAGGCTCTCGGTTTCCTGTGTGATATCCACAGTTTCGTCTATCAGCATCTGGACGGTGAAATGCTCTGGGCCACCAGCATGCCCTGCGCGCTGGCAGGCGATGCCGACATACCCATCGCCGATTACGGACATTCCAATGTCGGCATGATGAAGCATGTTTATCGCCGCGGCCTCGGTTGGCGCTATGGCCGCACCATGCAGACAATTTCCGGCGTGCATTTCAACTATTCATTTCCAGAAGCCTTGTGGCCGGTGCTGCGGGAACTGCAACGGGACCGCCGGCCGCCGCGGGAATTCGTGGACGAGTCCTATTTCGGCATGCTGCGCAATTTCCAGCGCATCGGCTGGCTGGTGCCGTACTTCTTTGGCGCTTCGCCGGCCGTTTGCAAGAGTTTCTTCCACGGCCGCTATCCGGATTTCAAGGAATTTGATGCACACACCTTGTATGAACCTTACGCCACCTCGCTGCGCATGAGTGACATCGGCTACAAGAACAAGAATCAGGCGCGCGTAGGCGTGCGTTACAACAGTCTCGCGGACTATATCGCCACCCTCACGCATGCCATCAGCACGCCGGAACCCGAGTACCAGCGCATCGGCGTCAAGGTTAATGGTGAATACCGCCAGTTGAACGTCAACATCCTGCAGATCGAGAACGAGTTCTATTCGTTCGTGCGCCCAAAACAACCCATTAATTCCGGTGAACGCCCGACGCTGGCCCTCAAGAAACGCGGCGTCATGTATGCCGAGGTGCGGGCCCTGGATGTGAATGCCTACGATGCGGTGGGCGCGGACTCAGCGACGCTGCGTTTTATCGAAGCCCTGCTTGCCTGGTGCCTGCTCACCGACAGCCCGCCGGTTTCCGATTCAGAACAGCACGCCATCAACCGCAACCAGGCGGAAACCGCGCGCCGCGGTCGCGACCCGGCGCTCAAGCTGGTACGTGATGGGCGTGAAGTCCTGTTGCGCGACTGGGCCGTGGAAATCACCGGCCAGATGGATGGCATTTGCGCAATTCTCGACGCCGAGGATCCGCTCAAACCGTATAGCGCGAGCCTGCAGGCCCGACGCCAGGATCTGGCCGACACCGAGCGCCTGCCTTCTGCACGGGTGCTTGCCGATATGCGCGCCCATGGGGAAAGCTTCATGCTTTTCGCCAAGCGTCTCTCGGAAGCCCATCGGGATTATTTCCTGCGGCGGCGCCTGCCGGCGGCCAGCCAGCAGCACTTCCAGCAACTGGCAGTGGAATCCCTGGAAAAACAGCAACAAATCGAGGCGGCGGATACACTCTCGTTTGACGAATACCTGCAGCACTATTTTTCCCAGACCTGAAAGTTTTTGTGTCAAAAGAAAGCGCCGCGTGACCCTCTGCTGACTGGGTTAAAATACTCTCTCTGAGCATCAGCCGAGTGAATCATGAACACCCAGGAACCGCAGAAACCTTACGGCATCCGCTGCAACCTGCCGCCGGACGATCCCATGTCTGCCCCACACCTGCTGGGTCCCGATTGGGAAGCCTACCGCTGGTACCCCACCGAGCAGCAGCGCGACGCGGACTATGAAGATTACCGCCGCGAACACCGCTACTCACGCCGCGGCGACCAACCCAGCGTGATCTATACCAAAGTCAGCCGCTGAGCGGTGCGCATGAACGGTTTCACAAAACGCGCAGGCAGCGCGCGTGCCTGGCTCATTCGCAGACAGGGCCGCTGCTTTTGCTTATATACTGACCGCCGGCACAGGGGGATGACAGATGCTGGGATTTGACATCGGCGTGCTGCTAGTGGCGCTGCTCATCATCCTCGCCGGTTCTCAACTATTCACCAATGCGCTCGAGCATGTGGGGCAGCGCCTTGCACTCTCCGAAGGATTGGTCGGCTCGGTATTCGCTGCTGTAGGCACGGCACTGCCGGAAACCCTGATACCCATCGTGGCGGTATTTTTCGGCGGCCCGAGTCCAAGCATACGCGGACACATCGGCATCGGCGCCATCCTGGGGGCGCCACTTATACTGGTGTCGATGGCCATGGCGTTGATGGCCCTGTTCGCCGGTATCAAGCGCGGCTGGCACGTACACCTGAGACCGGAGATCAGCGGCTTTATGCGCGACTTACTCTATTTCCTGGTGGCTTTCATCATCGCCCTACTGGCGCTGTTCATACCCGCGCAGCAACCGGGGGCGCGCGTCCTGGCGAGCGTGGCATTGGTATTCCTGTACATAATCTACGTAACCAATACCGTGCGCGCCTCCAAAATGCTGGTACAGAACGGTCATGGCACGCACACCGAACATCCGTTGTGGTTGAAGCGCACCGGCATCCCGCACGGATTATGGCTGGAGCTTACCCAACTGGCGCTGGGACTTGCGCTTATCATCGCCGGCGCAAAAATGTTTGTGTACGGCGTGGAACAATTGGCGCTGTTCACCGGAATCAGCGCGCTGGTATTGTCGCTGCTGATCGTGCCAGTGGCCACTGAAATGCCTGAGAAAATCAACAGCATTCTGTGGGTACGCCGCGGCAAGGATACCCTGGCTTTCGGTAATATCACCGGCGCGCTGGTTTTTCAGGGCACCCTACTGACGGCCTTTGGAGTTCAACTGCCTGGATGGCAGCCGCAGGCTGGCATTCTCTGGTCCATGGGGCTCACTTTTGCCGCTGCCCTGTGGGTGCTGCTCCTGAGCGCCAACCGGCGGCTCACGCCCGCCTGGATGATTTTCAGCGGTCTGGCATATGCCCTGCTCTTTGTTCTGGTGGCGTAAGCGTACAATCGTCCGTCCATCTCAGCGGGTACCGGCATGAATGATTCGCCTGCTTCGCCCTGCGTGCGCATCTGCTGTCTGGATGAGGCCAATATCTGCATAGGCTGTGGGCGGACGCTTGAAGAAATCCGCCGCTGGTCGGACATGCCCGAACTGGAAAAACACGAAACCCTGCAACGCTCGGCGGAACGCCGTGCGGCACGGCAGCGGCGTTATCCTTCCTTGAATCCAGGGTATCCCCATCAAGGAGATCTCCAGCTCAAAAGCTGACATTTGGGTCGCCATATCCAGCTCAACATGAAACAACAAGTGCGCTAATTAATAGCAAAAGGTGAATTTGAAGTACAAACTTCAGCGCCATTAGCCTGGGCTGGAATTGCTTCTGCAGGAGACCATCTCAAAACCCCTCCCCCATTGGGAGGGGATGCCCCGCAGGATAGGTGAGGGCGCGGATTCGATGCAAGGTTGCCGCGGTCATTGACCCTCACCCCCGCCCCTCTCCCGGAGGGCCAGGCAAATTCAGCGGCCATGGGGATATCATTCAGACCACGTGTAGATAATTCAGTCACTTACGGCGCCTCCACGCACGGCTGGGTGCGCAGGCTGGGCCTCGAGTCGGTAGAGTTCCCGGACCGTTGAGCCGCATCAATCAGCGGTCTAATATCGGCTCAGGGTCGAACGGCTTCAACGGGCGCTGTTCACCAGAGCATAGGACCAGAATATAGGATATGAAGATCCAGTATCGCGTCGAGCAACTTGAAAAGGGCATGTATGTTGCCGAACTGGACCGGCCATGGGTCGGAACCCCTTTCATGTTCCAGGGATTCATCATCGAGAGTGACGATGAACTCGCGCAATTGAAACAGCTCTGCAAACACGTATTCGTGGATGACCTCAAATCGAGCACCGACCTCAAAACGCAAAATAAGCTGCATAGCGCGGTTCGTGGAAGCACTATCACCATCGAGTTTCAAGAATGGAAAGGCCTTGAGAAACTTCGTGAAACCATCAAAACAATCAAGCGGCAGAGCGAAGATGCGGTGGTCAGGCTCACGCAATTCGCCGAGAGCGATTCCAGCGATCACCGAGAACACCTGCACGATACCCGCGAAGTGGTCACACATCTGATCAATGATATTGCCGCCGATCCAAAAACCAGCCAGTGGATGCGCATTCTGTCTGAGCAGGATGCGACCATGGGCCGCCATGCCATGAACACCACCACCCTGGCCGTCGGTTTTGCCGGCGCCTTGGGCTGGGACACCGCTCTGCAGGCGGTCGTAGGTGAAGGGGCTATGTTGCACGACATAGGCATGGCGAAAATACCCAAGCAGATCCGGGATAAGCCCGGGGCGCTCAGCCGGAATGAATTCAAACTGATCAAACTGCATCCCGGTTATGCGGCCGCTAAACTTGAAAGCAACACCGGACTTGATCCCAGAATCCTAGAAATCGTCCGCCATCATCACGAACGCCTCGACGGCAGCGGTTATCCGGATGGTTTGCAGGGCGACATGATTCCGGAGTATGTGCAACTGGTATCAATCTGCGACGTATACGATTCCTATATCACCGACCAATGCTACCGGGGAAAATTGACTTCCTCGGCGGCCGTGGCGCGAATAACAAAACGCGGGACGAGGCATTTCAACAAGGACTTAATCGAGCAGTTCATACGTTGGATCGGGATTTATCCGTTGGGGAGCCTGGTTTACCTGCGCAACAATTCCCTGGCGATCATTGTGGCTTCTGATGAAACGAAACGGCTCAATCCCACCGTGCTCTTGGTACGGGATGCCGATGGCAAAGCAGTGCTGCCACGCCGGACATTGAACCTGGAATTTATCGAATCCGCCGGACTCTCCGCACAGTGGGGCCTGCGCGGAATCGTTGACCCGGGGACAGTAAAAGTAGATGTTCGTCAGATCCTGTTACAGGAATTGCAGCTGCGATAACTCATCACTGAATGCTCCCTGACCCGAACAATCAAATCAACTTCAAGACCACGCCCAGCAATCCACCCAGCACCAGAATCATTGTCACGATGCCACTAGCCACCGCCGGATAATGACGCCGCGCCGGTTCCTTGACGTAAGCGTAGGCATAAAATATTCGTGCCACTACAAAAATCAGCCCCAGCACAGTCGCCCACACATAGCTCAGATACCACGCGAAGATCAGCATCCCGGGAATCAGAAGGATAAGATGCTCAAGTGTGTTCTGCTGGACGCGAAAATAGCGTTCGAACTCCGGGTGTCCGGTGATAGCAGGCGCGTGGATGCCGAATTGCTTGCGTGCGCGGCTTACCAGTGCGCCGAACAGACTGTATTCAAGCAAGGCAAGCAGTATGACGAGACAGACCCAGGTCATGGCATTTCCTCATGTTTTCGATCGTATGCAAATCGCCCAATCGATAGCCATTTATACCAGATATCCCGGATATTAAAGTGATTGGCCTGTTTGGTGGCTACGGGTGGGTTCGGTCGACAGACCGAACGGGTAACCAGGGATGGTTACCCTGGACAGGGGAATTGTCCAGGAAAGTCCAATTCACCGTCGAACCACCGACCTCAGCATTTTGAGCTTGGACTAGAAATTTGCGTATCTAGCTAAGGAAACTCTGATTTATTCGCGGTGTCATAGCATACATCAATTATTTTTATGGAGAGATGGTGATGCGTGAGCAGCAGGCGACGTTTGCGGAGAC
>JADEYI010000578.1_pt1 | contig 46225 bp, 39 predicted proteins | sample 8542331 | NCBI WGS metagenome assembly JADEYI01 (sample SAMN16510988, study PRJNA670497) | mine drainage metagenome | isolation source: biofilm near Copperflume 1 | place: Germany: Marsberg coppermine Kilianstollen | collected 2018-02 | reverse complement strand
ACCATGTTGGTTACTGTTTCTGCCAAACCCCCATGAAAATGAGCGAAAGGACTGTCATAGTTCCGCCTTTGGCGGCAAGGAGGTCACAATGGCACCTTCGGAATACTGGAATGCTAAGAATGAGACACGGCCACGAGAGGAGCTGGAGGCGCTCCAGCTAATCAAGCTGCGCCGCCTGTGCGAGTGGGCTTATGCCACCACGCCGTTCCATCAACGGCGTTTCGATGAGGCGGGCTTCAAGCCTGAGCAGCTTAAAACCCTCGACGACTTGAGGCGCATCCCCTTTATGACGCGGGAAGAATGGATGGAGTCGCTTCTTGAAAAGCCGATTTTTGGAGAGATGCTCGCCACAGACCCCGTAAACGCAGTGCGCTACCATCTCACATCAGGTACTACAGGCCGCGCACCCATTCGCGTACTCGACGGCATGAAAGACTGGGAGTGGATTGCCGAGATGTGGTGCTATGGGCTGTGGGGTTTCGGGGTGCGGCCCGAAGATGTTGTCTATCTCGCCTTCGGCTATGGCTCCTTTATCGGCTTCTGGGGCGCGCACTACGCCTGCGAGAAGATAGGCGCGCTCGTGATACCGGGCGGCGCGCAAGCCACCGAAGCTCGCATCAAGCAGATCATCGAGATGGGAGTAACAACAGTGGCTTCCACACCTACATATGCCCTCACAATGTGGCAAAAGGCACGCGAGATGGGGATAGACCTCGCCAGCGAAAGCAAAGTAAACAAGCTGATTCTATCGGGCGAACCCGCAGGCTCCATCCCTGCTGCCAAGAGACAGCTAGAGGAAGCATGGGGCGCGAAGGCAGGCGACACGGCGGGGATGACCGAAGTGGGCACGATCATGATCTTCGAGTGCTCGCACCAGCCAGGCGGCACCCACATAATCGAGGACCACTACATTGAGGAGACGATAAACCCGGAGACGGAGGCACCCATAGGTTACGGCGAGCTTGCCGAGCGCGTTGTTACCTCTTTCGGACGCGGCTTCGTACCCGTGATCCGCTATCGCACAAAGGATATGGTGCTGAAAGTGCCCGCGAGTGTCTGCCCCTGTGGGCGCAGCTGGGACATCTACGACGGCGGTATCAGAGGCCGCTGGGACGACATGAAGCTGATACGCGGCACCAACGTCTACCCACGAGCAGTTGAGTCGATCATACGCGAGTATAATTGTATAGACGAGTTCCAGATTTATATTTGGCGCAAGGACGACCTTGTAGACGAGATCACCATCAAGTTAGAGGTCAAGCCCGACCAGGAAAGCGAGTGGCCTGATCTCCAGCACAAACTCCCCAGAGACCTTGCTAACGCGCACGAGGGGTTGCGCTTCAACATCGAGCGCATGGAGTTCGGGGCCCTGCCGCGCTTCGAGCTAAAGGCAAAGCGGCTGATAGACGCAAGGCCGGTAGCGCACTATTCTTGAAGGGATCAGGGACCGGCGACTAATCCCCGGTCGTTAACGGCCGAGGATAATCAAGTACCACTAACAGGAGGGAGAAGAATGGCCTCAACCAGCACCGATCTTCTGGGCAAGCCGCTCACCGCCCAGGAGGAGCAAATACTCAGCGTTTATGAGTCGCTCAAAGCGTTGGCGGCGCAGAGCGACCTGCCGCCCTGCGCGCAGCGCAACGTCCGGAAAGCCCTTGCCGCCATGTGGCAAGCCACAAACGACCTGGACCTGCAATTCGAGCAGCTGTACGATCTGGGTGTATAGCTCTAACACTGCACACAGCTCTCAAGGCGCAATTGCGCGCTCCGGCCTGTAAACCGAGTGGTGCCGCACGTGTTATGCGTTAGTAAAGCCGCGCAAGGTGCTTATCGAGCATCGCGGCATATATCCTCTGCTCCTGGCTCTTTAGTTCTTTATCTATTTGCAGGCACTCCTCTGCCGTGAGCACAACTTTAGGCCTGGTCACCGGATGGGCCTTTAGAAAGTCTACCCTGTAGACCGTCGGCGGGTGAGTAGCGTCCAGACGCGAAGCAGCAAGCCGCCCGACCCTGCGAATCCGCTCTTTCTCGTGCTCAGGCACTGTTTCTATGCGGTGCCGAAGAACGCCAAAGAGATTATCTCCTTTGCCGTTCAATATCATTCGGCGAGCAGTGAGTTCTACGCTATCCGACAAATGGAGCTTTTCCAGCAGTGCTAAGGCAGCCTCTGTTCCGCCTGTTTGAGCGGCAAGCTGATCAGCCATATACTCCGCTCTCTGCATGTCGCGCCACAACAGATGTATAAGCACGTACATTCCGAGCTTGGCTATTTGGGCGAGGCCCAGCAGCACGAGATTCCCCGGTACTGCTAAAAAGCTATAACGGCCCCTTCCGCCTTGCCAGACGCGCCCTGGGTGCAACGTCCTGTACCACCTTGCGAGTGAGTTAATCGCTGTACCAACAAAGAAATGTGAACCGAGGTCCCCGTTGACGCAGTGCCCAAGCTCGTGAGCAAGCAAAGCGACTCGTTCCTGGCCGCCGAGGACCATGAATAAAGGCAACCCTAAATAAATCGTCTTCAGCCGCCGCCAGCCCACACGACTAAACGAGGAGTTAAAGCGCTCGTCCAGAACCAGGATATCAACACCTGACGCGCCTACCGCCTGCGCCACATCGTCAACAGCTTTGTAGAGAGCAGGAAACTGGTCGCGTGTCGCTACATTTTCTTTGGGTATTTTCGGCAAACGAGGACGCAAGAGGCTCGCCATGCCAATGAAGAGCAAGCCTATTATCTGCACGACGATGAAGCCCCAGCCGCCAACGACGAGGAGGACCCCCACGACAAAGACGGTGAGCATGAAAAGGTAGACGACCGCTGCCGTAGCAAAGCCCAGGAGACGGGGCGTGGACCAGACAGGGCTAAGGCTCTTCGCGTTCACCACTTGGTTGAAGAGCGCCCTGCCTGATTTCTTTCCAAGCGCCGAGTACATTGCCTCGTAGAGGTTACGAGGTGGGTTAGGATCATATGGCTGCACATTCCAGCCGCAACGTTCGCACCAGGTAATATACCCTTTCGATACAGGCATCATTGACTGGCACCTGGGGCACTCCTGTCGCTGCTCTTTATCTTCGCGTTGTGCTATTTCGGTATTCTGCATCTAATCTTTCTCCGCGCCGAGCTCGCCCCTGCTACCGGATGTGGGCAAGCTACCGCCTGTATAAGCCATAACCGCAAGAAAGGCGCACCCCTATGCAAGGTATAATACTACTAATGTAGCCTCACGTAAATAGGAATATGTACCCAATCTGCGAGCAATTTCAAATGCCTCCGCAAGTTCAATGCCGGGCGAGGAAAGCCAGCACTGCCTCATTGTGCGCCTCAGGGTTATCGCTTTGGAGAACATGTGCAGCACGTGGGATTACAGCTTTCTCGGCGTGCGGCAGGCAACGGGCAAGCTCATCGTTGATCAGGTAATGCATCCTGGGGCTTCGCTCTCCGTAGAGCAAGAGGGTCGGAACCTCGATTTTAGCGGCGTCCTCACAGGTGAAATCGGGCATGTAGACCTCATATGGGGCCTGCGTTTCCACTTGCAAGGGGAGCGCATTCTTCATCATGCTCTCGCGGGCACGCGGCGGGAGCCTGGTGAATGCGCCCTGCCCTACCGCGCCCTCCAGGAACGAGCGCACTCCACCTTCCATGTCGCCTCGTGCGAAGGCTTCGCCCGCCGGGCTCCAAGCTATGTCCATAAAATCCTGGAACATCTCTTCCCCGCCTGGCAGCCGCCGAAGCACTGGAAAGAGCGGAGGCTCGCCGAGCGTCAATGTGCGAGCCAGGTTGGGGTGCCACAGAGCTAGTATCAGAGAAGTATAAGCTCCATACGAGTTGCCGACTATATGCGTGGGAGCAAGACCCAGATCGGTTATCAGCGCCGCCAGGTCAGCCACGTGAACAAGCATCGAGTGGTTCATCTCGCCTGAAGGCCAGGCGTTAGGGTAATGGGCGCGGCGGCTGTAAGATATAGCGTGGTAACGCTCGGCGAAGGGGCGCATCTGCGCCGACCACGTGCGGAAGTCCCCCAGCGCGCCATGCACAAAGACCACAGGGTCGCCTGTGCCCTCCTCCACATAGTGAAGCTCAGCGCCGTTTACCTCTATATTCCTGGTTTGCATCGGGGTTCCTCTGGCGTAATTGTGCGCCCAGCTTTCCATTCTAACATTCGTGGGCAACTTTTTCTCTACCTGGGGTTGTGTAGCAGTAGCTCCTGATACTCTGCTACGGAAGCGCCCCATCCCAGCCTTTCCTCTGTGGGGAGGGGCTTTTCTTTTGCAAACAAAGCAGTAACTCCACATGCGGTGGAGTTACTGCTTTGTTTCGACAATATATATTCCTCTGCCCACAGAGGGAAAGGGCTGGTCGCCCTAAAGCTATGGCTACTTCACTGTTGAGTTGTACTCGGTGAGGTTGTCGTTAGCTTTGCTGGCCGCATCGTCCAGGGCGGCTTTGGCCGAGGTGGCTTTGCCGAGCATGAACTGCTCCATCGCTCCTTCCACCAGCACGCGGGTGCCTGCGAATGTGCCGAAGACTGCGCCTGCTGTGGCAGGGCTGGCCTCTGTGTTACGCATTTCGTCAACCGCGATCTGGAACTGCGGGTACTTCGTCAGCACGTCCTTCATTAATGGATCGTCGTATGACGCTTTACGCGTAGGATAGTAGCCGGTATTCGAAGCGAAGAAGGCCTGTATTTCGGGTTGCGCTGTGAACTTGAGGAACTCCCAGGCTCCCTGCTGCTGGTCCGTTGTGCCCTGGTCAGTGATCCAGAGCGAAGCGCCGCCGATGATCACACCGCCCTTAGCGCCTGCCGGCTTGGGCAGGAAGGCCACGCCTATATCCACTTTGCCGCCGGCGTCTGCTGCCTGTTTGCTCCAACCACGCAGTGTAGCGATACTCTCGAACGCTATAGCCGCTTCACCCTTTGAGAAGTTGGCCCCCAGGGTTGTGCCGTTGGTGGTGCCACTGGCGCGTCCAACGCTACGACCTACGCCCTGGTCCTGGAGTTCCTTGAGGAAGTTGAGCCAGTTCTGCCCTGCCTGGCTGTTGAAGACGAGCTTGGTGGCACGGTTAGCGCCGCGCCCGTTGTCCGGCTCGGCGTATAGAGCGGATTGGGTAGCCATTTCCTGTTCCAGGATCCAGCCATAGAGGGTGAAGTCTGCACCGCTGCGGATGATGTTGCCGCTACTGTCCTTCTTTACAAGCTTCTTAGCCGCAGCAAGCACCTCGTCATAAGTCGTGGGCGGTTTGTTGGGGTCGAGGCCCACTTCTTTGAAGGCGTTTTTGTCGTAGTACATCACAGGAGCCGAGCTGTTGAACGGCATTGAGTATAACTTGCCGTTGACTGTGTAGTACCTGGAGACAGCAGGTTCGAGGTCGCTGACAAAGGTAGCTTTCTCCTTGTCAATGAAGTCCTGAACAGGCACGATCCTCTTGGTGTCAATCATCCTCTGGGTGCCGATATCGTATATCTGCACGACGTTCGGCAGCGCGCCACCGGCCAGGCTCGTGTTGAGTTTGTTGATGGTGTCGTCATAGTTAGGCTGCTGAATGGCTTCTACGTAGTACTTGCTCTGGCTGGTGTTGAATTTATTCACCACCTGCTGGGTGATAGCGCCGTTGAAGCCTGTAAGCCCATACCAGAAGGTGAGCTTAGTCGAACCGGCGGGCTGAGGCACCGTCGGGTAGGCGGTAGGCGTAGCTGCCGGAGGCTTTGTCGTGGAGGCCCCTGTAGTGGGCGACATGGCAGGCATGGATGTAGCCTCCATAGTCGCCCCCATAGTTGATATGGAGCCGGTCATGGTGCTCATCGCGCTAGGGGTGATGTCCACGCCTGCTACGGTGGCTTCCATTGTCGGCGTTATCTCTGTTGACATGGTTGTGGGGGTCGTGTCTGTCGTGTTACCGGCAGAGCCCGTGGTGGGTGTATCTCCAGCGGTTACAGTGGTGGGAGTTGGCGTGTTGGTGCCACAGGCCGATAGCAATCCTGTCAAAATAAGTGCTATAAGCGTAAGTGAGATAATCCGTCGTAAGTTCTTAATTTGTTTCACCTTTTCTCCTCCTTCGTAATCTACTAACAAGTTTTCATTACCCCTTGTGAGGGCATCCGCCCAAGTTGTTGTAACCTCCTTTCCGTGAGGGGTTGTCCCTAGCCCCTAATCCCTGATGCACGGGAACGGGCATCAGCCCTTTAAAGCCCCGGCGGTGAGGCCGCGCACCAACTGCCGCTGCCCGATCACCAGGAGCAGCAAGGTAGGGAGCATCACTATGAGGGTGCCCGCCATCTGCATGTTGAATAGCGCTATCTCGGATGACTTGAAGGCTGTGATGCCCACCTGAGTAGTGCGCCATTCGGGGCTGTCGGTGACAAGTAGCGGCCAGTAGTACTGGTTATATGTGTTGAGGAAGGTATAGACGGCCAGAGTGCCCAGGGCAGGGCGTGAAAGGGGCAGCAGGATAGACCATAGATAGCGAGTGCGGCTGCACCCGTCGAGCACAGCGGCCTCATAGAGGTCGCGGGGTATCGTCATGAAGTATTGCCTCAGCAAAAAGATGCCGAAACCTCCCGCCAGAAACGGAGCGATCAGTCCTTGATAGCTGTCTTTCCAACCGAGGCCCACCACCGTCAGGTAATTGGGGACGATAGTTGCTTCCCAGGGTATCATCAGTGTGCCGAGGAAGACCAGGAAGAAGATGTTCTTACCCGGGAAGCGCAGTGTCGCCAGCGCATATGCGGCAAGCGCCGAGGTGATGAGCTGACCGACAGTGACGGCAATTGACACAACAAATGAGTTGAGCACCCAGCGCCCCAGGAGCGGCTCCTGGTCGAAGGCAGTTCTGAAGACACCCCAATCCATATTGTTCAGATTGGGGACGAGATTAGGGGCCAGCGTTGGGCCTTGTAGTGATAGAGACAGCGAAAAGAAGAGCGGGAACAACAAGATGAACGCAGCTACAATCAGCAGGATATAGAGGCCAATCGTCTGTAACACCTTACCTGGCGAAGCAATGTTGGCGAAAGTGTCGCCACGTGCATGGGAAGCCTGTACACTCACTGGTAATGTACCCTCCTATCGAGGAACTTGAATTGGATGATGCTCAACGTCGCCAGCACGACGAACAGCACAACCGCTATCGCCGATGCGAAACCGTAGCGGTTATCCTTGAAGAAAGAGCTAAATAGCTGGTAGACCATGACGTTAGTCGAGCCGTCGGGACCTTCATTGGCGATCAACACGTTGAATTGTGTGAAGGCCTGGAAAGCGGCGATTGTCGAGATAATCACCAGAAAGAGCAGAGTAGGGGTCAGCAAAGGCAGAGTGATAGAGCGAAACTGCTGCCAGCCCGTGGCCCCGTCTATACTGCTGCTGTCATAGAGGTCTTGCGGTATGGCTTGCAAGCCAGCCAGAGCGATTATAAAGTCAAAGCCCAGGCTTGTCCAGATGGTCATAAAGGCTACGGCGGGGAGGGCAGTTGCAGGGTCGAGCAGTATGCCTTGAGTTTTCAAGTTGAGCAAGTCTAGCACCCAGTTCGTCATGCCGATGCTGGGATTGTAGAGGAGCGCCCAGATCACGCTGGCGCTGGCAACTGAGATCGCAACCGTGCTGGTGAAGATAGTCCTGAATATGCCTATGCCGCGCACCTTCGCCGTAGCGAGTAGCGCCAGCCCGACAGCAACCACAATGCCGGCGGGCACCACCATTACGGTGAATTTGATAGTGACGAGTATGCTCTGCAAGTATTCTTCGCGCCCGCTGCCATCCAGGTTCAGTATACGGGTGTAATATTTGATGTCGTTGAAGTAAGAGGGGTTGCCCGCCTGGTCGGTCACAAAAAAGCTGAGCCAGATCGAGCGAATGAAAGGTATGAAGGTGAAAGCAGCAAAGACAAGGAGGGCAGGGGCCATGTAGAGCAGAGCCGCGCCGAGGTCTCCGTAGCGCGCTTTCGTAGGGCGTGTGGTTGTTAGGGACGCAGGGGCGCTCTTTGCCCCCAGGTTAGGCAGCAATCCCGCAGCCGCATCAGTGCCACTCTCGCCCGCAGCCGCTTCATTTGAGATTTTGGCTACTTCCTGGCTTTTATGAGGAGTTATCATAGGCAGTCTACTCTTATCTCCTGGTGTACACTATTCTCTGCCTGCGTCTTTAGCCTACCTAGCGGTAGAGGGTGAAATTAGAGGTGCATGCGGCGCAAGGAGGTTTATAGGCCCACTGGCACGCGACTATTATACATCCGAAAAGAAGTTTGTGCGCCCCTTTGCAGCACTAAAGCTGAAATAATGCGTCGAGAAGAAAGAGAAAGACGAAACGGAACACAAAGGCGCAAAGAGCGTAGAGTTACGCAAAGATAATGAGAATAATCTGGATTGCAGATATAGACGGCGGTAGCATACAACCATAATAAAACCTCTGCGTTCCTTTGCGCCTTTGCGTTCCGCATTCATTCCCTCTGATCCCTACTCCTCAGAGCAGGCGCATGGTATCATTGTCGTGGATTATTCTACATAAAAGGACCGTTGAGTTGATGCAACGATTATCATCAGAGGAACGTAGTAAGGCTTTGCGCCGGATGGCAAGCGAAGGGGTTGACGTGCTCGTGATAGGAGGGGGGATAACGGGGGTTGGCGTCGCCCTCGATGCCGCCATGCGTGGGTACAGCGTTGGCCTTGTGGAGAAAAGCGACTTCTCAAGCGGCACCAGCAGTAAGTCAACAAAGTTGGTGCATGGCGGCATACGATACCTATCGCAGTTCGATTTTGCCCTCACCAGAGAGTCGCTGGTCGAGCGCGGCAGACTCTTCAGGAACGCTCCGTTTCTGGTGAAGCCGATTGGCTTCGTGCTGCCGCTCTACGCAGGGGCGAAGAAGCCTATGGGCATGCCTCTGAGGCTTCCCTTCGGTATTGGCATGGGCTTTCTTCTGCGTAGCGGTTTGATTATTTATGACTTGCTGTCGGGGAAACTCGGCATTCGCCGCCACCGTCGCGTCAGCAAACGCGAAGTAAGCGAGATGGTGCCTTGCCTGAAAACAGATAAGCTGGTAGACGCATTTGTCTACTACGATGGACAGACCGACGACTCGCGTCTGACCATTACAGTGGCCCGCACCGCCGCGCTTTACGGGGCTATGCTCGCCAATCACGCTGAACTCACAGGCTTTGATTTCGATGACAGCAAGATAAAAGCCGCTCGCGTGCTGGATCGCACCAGCGGCGAGATGCTGACTATTGCGGCGCGTACAGTTATAAACGCAGGTGGCGTCTTCGCGGCCCGCATCGAAAGGATGGCTGGGCCATCTACCATCAGGATTAAGCCCGCCAAGGGTGCGCATTTAACGGTGCCGCGTGAAGCACTTAGAATGAAGAACGATGCGGTGGTGCTCCCCGAAACCGAGGATGGCCGTCTCCTATTCCTTGTGCCCTGGGGGTCACGCGTCACGATAGGTACCACCGACACAGAGGGAGGCAATATAGACAACCCCAACGCCGGGCCTGATGACATTGCATACCTGTTGCGCCATGTAAACCGCTACATGCGCTGCGACCTAAAAGAGAGCGACATTATTAGCGCGTGGGCAGGATACCGCCCTCTCGTCAATTCTAAAGATAACGCCACATCATCAAAGCTGTCACGCACCCATGCCGTGATTGACGGACCGGGCGGGCTGGTGACTATCGTCGGCGGCAAGCTGACTACGTACCGCCGCATGGCGGAGGACGTGATGGATCACGTGAGCCGCCGCTGGGGGGATTACGTGGTCCACGTAACAGAACAATTGCCTCTAACGGGGTCAAAAGAGTGGCGCAGTGCGGTAGAAACGCTGAAGAGAGACGCACCGGCGCTCCACTTTGATAAGGAGACAGTGCGCCGCCTTAGCAGTTACGGCTCTAACTGCCTGATGATACTCGATATCGTGAAAGAAAACCCGTCACTCGGCAGGCGCGTTGTGCCCGACTTGCCTTACATCATGGCTGAGGTAGTCTATAGCTGCCGCAATGAAATGGCGCTAACTCTGGAAGATGTGCTGTCGCGCCGCCTGCGCGTCAACTTCGAGGACTGGGATCATGGCCTGGAAGCAGCCCCAGCCGTTGCCGTGCAGATGGCGAACGAGCTAGGCTGGGACGCCGCCGAAATAGCCGAGCAAATTAGCTGCTACCGAAGCAGCACCCAGGGATTAGGATTTAGTAGTCGTTAAGCCTCAGTCCTCATCACCACAACAGAGAGGAGTAGCAAATGCCGGGAGGTAAGTACATCCTCGCCCTTGACCAGGGCACAACCAGCTCTCGCGCCATCCTCTTCAACCACGATGGCCGGACAGTGGCGCAGGCCAGCCAGGAGTTTCGCCAGATATACCCGCGCCCCGGCTGGGTGGAGCATGACCCAGAGGAGATTTGGAGCAGCCAGCTTGGTGTGGCCCAACAGGTAATGCGAAGCGGCGGACTACAGGCGAGCGACATTGCGGGCATGGGCATCACCAACCAACGGGAGACAACGATAATCTGGGAGCGGAGCAGTGGCCGTCCCATCTACAACGCCATAGTCTGGCAGGATCGCCGCACGGCTCCCCTCTGTGATGAGCTGAAAAGCCGGGGGTGGCAGGAGAGGATCGCGGAGAAAACAGGCCTTGTGATAGACCCCTACTTCAGTGGCACCAAAATCAAATGGATACTCGACAATGTGCCTGGCGCTATAGAAAAAGCCGAGCGAGGAGAGATACTATTCGGCACGATTGATACTTTCCTTATCTGGAGGCTCACTGAAGGCAGGGTTTATATCACCGACTACTCAAATGCCAGCCGCACGATGCTTTACAACATCAGGAAGCTGGAGTGGGACCGCGAGCTCCTTGAGGAGCTAAAAATACCGTCAACTATCCTCCCGGATGTATGCGACAGCAGCCAGCTCTACGGCTATACGGCAGCGGGTTTCTTCGGCGGTGAGATTCCCATCGCGGGGGCAGCGGGCGACCAGCAGGCGGCGACCTTCGGGCAGGCGTGCTACACGCCCGGTATGGCAAAGAACACCTATGGCACGGGCTGCTTTATGCTGATGAACACGGGCGAGCAGATTGTAGCAAGCAAGCATAACCTGTTGGGCACGATTGGTTGGGGCCTTGCAGGTAAAATCACATATTGTCTTGAGGGATCAGTTTTCAGCGCAGGAGCGACGGTCCAGTACCTGCGCGACAGCTTGAAAATCATAGAAAACGCGAGCCAAAGTGAGGAGATCGCCAATTCGGTAGAGAGCAGTGGAGGGGTCTACTTTGTCCCTGCGTTCGCTGGCCTCGGCGCACCGTACTGGGACCCCCACGCGAGAGGGGCGATTATCGGGCTGACGCGAGGAAGCGGTAGGGCAGAGATAGTGCGCGCCGCCCTGGAAGCGACTGCCTATCAAACGCGAGATCTGCTGGGCGCTATGACCTCCGACAGTGGCATGCCGGTGAAGGAGTTGCGCGTAGACGGCGGCATGGTCGTGAACAGCTTCCTGATGCAGTTCCAGGCCGACATATTAGGCCTGAAGGTGGTGCGCCCCGCCGTAACCGAAACCACAGCTCTGGGGGCCGCCTACCTGGCGGGTTTGGCAGTAGGCTACTGGGCTGACCAGGAGGAGATAGCCCACAACTGGTCTGTAGAGCGTGTATATGAGTCAACTATAGATAAGGCGACAAGCGATAGACTATACAGCGGCTGGAGCCGCGCAGTCCAGATGGTGCTGGGCAAACTCCCGCCCCCTTGACCCCCTTCCCTGTGGAAAGGGGGAATAGATTAGATGAAAACAAAGCCCCTCCCCACAAGCGGGGAGGGGTTGGGTCTTGCCCTGGTACGTACGATGCTGGGGTGTCGCGATAGCAAGTAGAACCCTTGTGAGGCTTACACAGGCTGGCTATTCCGCACCCTCGGCAGCGCCCTCTATTCTCTCCTGGGCTTCGCGTGTACCCCCGGCAAGCGACTGCCTGGCTTCGCCGACTTTCTCAGATAGCGCGGCGCGACTCTCTTCTCCTGATTGCGGCGCGAGTATAAGGGCAATCGCCGACCCGACGAATACCCCGAGGACAATCCCGATCAGGAAGCTCGCGTCGCTCTCTTGTCTTTTCCTCATTTATAAGGCTCCTCTGTCTGCCGGCAGCGACATACCCTGATACTCAACACCCGCTATTCGTTGTTACTATTGTCCTTCTTTTTCTTGCTGGGGGCGGGAGGCTCACGGCGCATCAGGCTCTGTACCATGGCTCGTGTGCCTGCCGCCGCTCCTGCTACCTTGATGATAGGGGCAACAACGCTTTCGCTGACGAAGGTAGCTGTGCCGCGCACCGTCTTGGCCGTATCGTCTACCTTCTCAAGAGCGGGCACTATGTGGTCGCGAACTGTGAAGGCGATGAGGGCTAACAGCCCCGTCATGATGATAAACAATATAGCTCCTACACACATGAATATGCTGGCGTAGATGATGGAGACATCTCGTACCCCGATCAACCAAGTTTGTATGGGCGAAGTAAACAGGAGTACGATAGGGAGCACCAGCGCCGCAAGCACCAGAATGGCGGCAATTACTATGAAGACCACCTTCATGCGCAAGACCTCCTCAAGATTCCCCGATTGCAGCTATTTTGGTATGCTACACCGGGCATAGCATTCTATCATACGGTAAAGCGCCTGGCAAGCATCAACAAGAGCAATGAGCCTGCGGTAGCCTCAAGCACAGGTATCCCCCCCAACACCAGAGGGTGCGTCTGCCAGAGCGTAGCAGCCAGAGAGCCTACGCCAAAGCCAAGCACGCTCACCAACCAGAATAGCAGCAAGTGTTGCAAGCTGCGGCCTCTCCACAGATGGAAGAATAGAGCATAAGCTGTGCCGAGACCAAGAAAGACAACAACTACAGGTGATACGTTGGGCATAGAGTGCTAGCCTCACAAAGGGGTCCGTACCTTGCACGCACGGAGATTATACACCATATAAATGGTGTGCATTTCTACTTCATACCTTATCATCAGCGTCGTCTTCCAACCTACAATGATGTTCCGCAGTTGCTTCCCCTGATAGGCCATGGCGCTGCGCTCACACTATACGGACCGTTCTATCGTCCCACCCCCTATCACTTCGTCCCCAATGTAGAGCACGGCGGCTTGACCTGGGGTGACTGCTCGCTGAGGGGTGTCGAACTCTATGTGCATGCGGTGGCCCGGCAGAGGTGTGATAGCGGCTGGCACTTCCGGTGCGCGGTAGCGTATCTTTACGTTAGCTCGGAAGGGCTGCACCGGTTCTTCGCCTGATACCCAGTGCATATCGTCGGCTGTGAGGATAGGCGAGAGCAGATCTTCGTTAGTGCCAACGACCACGGTGTTTTCGGCGGGGCGCAGCTCAACGACGAAATGTGGGGCCGGCCCAAGCGCGCCAAGACCTTTGCGCTGGCCTATCGTGTAGTTGGGCACGCCACTATGCTCGCCTAGCACGTTGCCTGCGGTGTCAACCATTGCCCCTGGCTGGGCCATGCCCGGCGATACTTTCTCCAGGAAAGAGCGGTAGTTGTTGTTCGGGATGAAGCATATTTCCTGGCTGTCAGGCTTATCGGCGGTCACGAGGTTGCGTTCCGCTGACATCTCGCGCACTTGGGTCTTGGCGTGCTCACCCAACGGGAGAAGAAGCTTGCTTAGTTCGCTCTGCCCCAGATGATAAAGGACATACGACTGGTCTTTCGATGGATCTAGTGCCTTGCGGAGAGAATATTTGCCTTCGGACGCATCGTAGCCAATCGTACCATAGTGGCCCGTCGCCAGGTGGTCAGCCCCTAGCTGTGCTGCGCGCTTGAGGAGAGAATCGAACTTGACGTAGCGGTTGCACATGAGGCAGGGGTAGGGCGTGCGCCCATTGCTATACTCCTGCACGAAGTTATCAATAACGGTCTTACGGAAATCACCCTCAAAGTCGAGCACATAGAAGGGTATGCCCAGTTCATAGCAGACCAACCGGGCATCGTCCACATCGTCCGCCGAGCAACAGCCCTTATTGAGCTTGCCCGAAGCTGTTGCGGTACGGCTTTGTGCGTGGAGGTGGTGCAGGCGCATATGCACGCCTATCACGTCGTATTCCTGCTCCATGAGGAGCGCAGCGGCCAGCGAGCTATCCACGCCGCCGCTCATTGCTACTACTACTCTATTGTTAGCCATTGCTATGTGTCTTTTCCTACACTCTGGTGATAAATATTGTTACCACTGTAGTATACCAAATAAGCCAAAGCCTTATGCCATGTTACCTGTCCGTGTCACTTGGCATCGCCGAGAAGCGTGAATTTACCGCCCAGGGCAAACGCTTCAGATGAAGACAGGAACGAACCGCGCAGAGCAATACCGGCGATGAGGTGTACTATCCTCATAATTCTTGGTGCCCTCGGCGTTCGTTGCGCCTTCGCCGGACGTATCACTACGCCTTACCGTAGCGGATTGGAGTTTGTATCTCAGCCTCAATCCAGATGCGTTTGCACCGAAGCTCAGCCTTTAGGCGGTTGCTCATGCGCTTGGAAGCTTGCTATAATAGGCTGAATGCAATTTTAATATAGAGCAAGGCACAATAGCTACGATGGCAACCGCAGTTCTTACCGTTTACAACCTGAGCAAATCCTACGTCATTTATCCTGTTTTCTCCGACGTCAGCTTTACCATCAACATGGGCGAGCGAGTGGCGCTGGTGGGGCCGAACGGCGTGGGTAAATCTACCTTACTTAAGATAATCGCCGGGCAAGAAAATGCTACAGGCGGCTCAGTAGTCAAGGCTAAAGGCGCGCGCCTCGTCTACCTGCCTCAGGAGGCGGCTTCTTCCATAGCCTCCGAAGCCGACCTCTCTTTCTCGCCCGACGACACACTATATAACTCCATGTTGGACGCTGTAGGCCCTGTGCGCCTGCTGCAAGACAGGTTGCGCGAGCTTGAGGCAAAGATGTCTTTTGTGCATGGTCAAGATTGGGATGACCTCATGGGCGAGTACGAGGATATTACCCACCGCTTCGAGATGGCGGGCGGCTACAGCTTCGAGCACCGCATCGAGGAGGTGCTGCAAGGTCTTGGGTTCGAGGACGAGCAGTTCAGCCAGACGCTGAACACCATGAGCGGCGGCGAGCGCACCCGCGCTGCACTAGCACGCGCCCTCCTTGCCGATCCCGACGTCCTCCTCCTTGACGAGCCTACCAATCACCTTGACATAGAGGCTATCGAGTGGCTGGAGAGCTTTTTGGGGCAGTGGCGCGGCACTTTGCTGGTAATCGCCCACGACCGCCGCTTCCTGAACAAAGTGACGGCGCGCACCCTCGACATGGATTTTACCAGGGCGCAATCGGGCACCTTCTACTCAAAAAGCGGCACAGCGCGCGATGCCTGGGAACAAGAGGCATTCAGCCGTTTGCAGGATTATCCCGCGCCTTACGACAGATACCTCGAATTGAAAGCGGAGAGATATGAACGCCTCATGTCCGAGTACGAAGCGCAGCAAGAGACAATCAAGAAGACCGAGGAGTTTGTCCGCCGTTATAAGGCGGGACAGAAAACCAAGCAGGCAATGGGCCGCCAGAAGCGCCTATTCCGCATGGAGCGGCTAGAGCGTCCAGCCGAAAGAGCCGAGCTGAGGCTGACGCTGCGCTCACACATCCACTCAGGACGCAGTGTATTCGAGGCAGAAGAGCTACAAATAGGCTACCCGCCCACAAATGGGCACAGCCAGCCAAAGGCGTTGGCCCACTCTGCCGAGCTTGAAATAGAGCGTGGGGAGCGCGTCGGTCTCATTGGTCCGAATGGCGCGGGCAAAACCACGCTGCTCAAGACAATCATGGGTCAGCTAGAGGCAATCTCCGGCCACCTTGAGCTTGGACATAACGTTAAGTTCGGTTATTATGCCCAGGCTCATGAGGGGCTTGACGTCAAAAACACGGTGATAGACGAAGTGCGCTCCGTGCGTAATATGACCGAGGAGGCAGCGCGGGATCTACTGGCGAAGATGCTTTTTTCGGGGGACAGCATATACAAGCAGATAGGTGATCTGAGCGGCGGCGAGCGGAGCCGGGTGGCTCTCACCAAGCTCACGCTCACCGATGCCAACTTCTTGATCCTCGACGAGCCGACGAACCACCTCGACCTGGAAGCGCAGGAGGCACTTGTAGAGGTGCTGGCCGCCTACGATGGCACCGTATTATTCGTCTCGCACGACCGTGCCTTCATAGATGATCTTGCCACGCAGGTCTGGACCTTTGAGGGCGATGAGATCGTAGCCTGGGACGGCAATTACACCGACTACCTGGCCGAAAAAGCACGCAGGCAAGAAATAGGTTTGTTGGGCGGCGACCCGCCTCAGAGTAACGGCGCATCTGCTCCCAGACCGGACGCTCGCGAGCAAAGCAAAGCCGCTCAACGCCAGGACCGAGCAGCCCAGCGCGAGCGTGGCAAGCTCATCAAGAAAAGAGAGGCCGCCGAAGCGCAAATCTCCGAGCTTGAGGCCCGCCTGAACAGCGTCTCCAACGCTCTGACCAAAGCCACCGAAGAGCGCAATCTTGAAGCCATAGTCAAACTGGGCACCGAATACTCCCGGCTAGAAACTCACCTGGACGAAGCCTATCGGCACTGGCAGCAGGTGGAAGAAGAAGCTGTTAAAATGTGAATTGTGAATTGGCGGAGGGTAATATGGTAGATAGCAGTGAACACTTTATCTGCTTACCGAACCCACGATGCGTAATTCATAATTTGTAATTCCGCGAAGCGGGAAGTATGCCTTACCACGGGAGAATCCTCATCGGTCTCACAGGCAATATCGCTTGCGGCAAGAGCGTAGTCTTGCGGCAGTTGCGGGAGCTTGGCGCGTATACTATTGACGCGGACAAGTCAATACATGGCATCTTGCGTAAAGGTGGCCCGGCTTACGGTGCTGTTGTAGAGGAGTTTGGCGACGCTATCCTGGGCGAAGGTGGGGAGATTGACCGCCGTGCTCTCGGCAAGATCGTCTTCTCTGACCCCGCAAAGCTCCGCAGGCTGGAGGAAATCGAGCACCCTATAGTCCGACGCATCATAGACGACGAGATAGCGGCAGCCGAGCAGCCCATAGTTGTGCTGGATGCCATCAAGCTGATAGAATCGGGGTGGGCAGATAAATGCGACGAAGTATGGGTGGTCACTTGCACAAGAGAGCAGCAGATAGAGAGGCTAATGCGCACCCGCAACTACCCACGAGATGAAGCCGAGATGCGCGTGAATGCCCAGCCCCCTCAACAAGATAAAGTAGCACGCGCAACCAGAGTAATAGACAACTCCGGCACGCTGGAGCAAACCCAGAGCCGAGCGAGGCGTGACTACGAATTAGCAATTATGCATTATGGATTATGAATTGATAGATGAGGTTATAAATAGGCAACCGCGAATACTCTTTAGCTGCTTACTGAGGCATCCTGCCTATCAATTCATAATCCATAATGCATAATTCACAATCACATTTGCGATTAGAGCTAACCAACCCTGATGCGACTGCCTGGGGGCTTGTGCCTGGGTGGGGTGCATTGGCTGTGCGCGTTTTGCGCGAGCGAGCATTCTGGTTGGCTCTTCTGGTTGGCCTCCTTGCGCTGGCGCTGGCGTACCAGAGTCCGCGCAACCTCTTTGTAGATATCGGCGGGACCTTCGACAACCCCCACACGCCCGGCTTCTACGCGCCGGAGAAGAGCGGCGATGCCACCTTCCGTTGGAGCGCGGCCAACAGCTCGTTTGTCTTCAAGGGGATCGGCAGGCCTTTATCTCCTTTCACCGTAAATCTTCAGCTAAGTAGCGGGCGACCAAAGGGAAGCGCGCCCATCAACGTTGGCGTCACTGTCAACGGGCATGAAGCGCCGCCGCTCTCTGTTGTCGCGCAGAGCGCACCTTACTCTGTCGCAATAGACCCCGCCTGGTTGGACGCTTCGGGCGATCTGCGACTCGACTTTGTATCTCCAACTTTTCAATCGGGTGTGGATAAACGCGAGCTTGGCTTCCTGGCCGACTTTGTCAGGATTGATCTGCCTGCGGGCCTTTCTTTCCCTTCGCTTTCACAGCTATTCTGGCTTCTGCTTTGCGCCGCGCTTCTCTACTGGATGCTGAGGGCTATCTGGCTCGCGCCGCGAGCATCGGGGATTTTTACCTTTGCCTTTTTGCTGGCGTGCGCGGTTGTAATCGCCTTGCAAAGGCTGCTGCTCACGCCCTTCACAACCAGGCTCGCCTTTACACTCGCACTCTCTGCCCTCCTGGCTATCGTGGCCGAGCCGCTTACACGGCTGATAACGCGCCTCGCCGGGTGGCATGGGGACAAAGCACTGCCTGAGTGGGCCTGGGCTGGGCTGCGTGGGTTGGTAATAGCCACCGCCGCAATCAAGGTAGGCGGGCTGCTCTACCCAAGCACCTATCTTATTGACGCCTATTTTCACCTGAAGTACATCACCTACATGTCGGAAGGACGGCCCTGGGAGCAGTTTTTCGGACAGAGCCTGGCGCTCTCCGTCATGCCGAAGGACGAATGGGGGTCGGCGCAGGCGTTTATACCCTATTCGCCCTTCTTCTATGTGATCGCGGCCCCACTCGCCTGGCTGCCTGTACCCTTATCCCTCTCTGTGCCTCTTTTCAGCGGCATACTTGAGGCGGTACGAGTGCCTATGCTCTTCATCCTTGGCCTTGCCCTCGGCAGGCGACACCGAAGCGCAGCCCAGGCAGGGCGGCTTGCCTTCTCTACAGCCGCAGTTTACTCGGTGATCCCTGCTACGTTCCTCCTGCAACAGTGGGCCAACTGGCCTACCACCACATCGCTCTGGTTCGTCACCCTCTGGGTAGCAATCACATGCCTCTTCTGGTCGAGCATTGCCCGGCCTCCAACCTGGATAGTCACCACCCTGCTGCTTACCCTGACGATGCTCTCTTATACGGTTACTGCTGTCTACGTAGGCATATTTGTAGGACTCCTGGTGGTGGGAGGTTGGCTCTTCGCGCCGGGGGTGAGGCGCAAATGGGGCGCTGTGGCGCTCTCTACGGTTACGGCAACCATATTGAGCTTGCTGATCTATTACGGGCAATATGCGGGGTTGCTGCTGCAAAAGACGCTACCCACCTTCGGCCAGGCGATTGAGACCCAGGGCAAGCTGACCACGCTCCGGCCAACAGTAGGTGAGTTCCTGACGGACCATCTTGGCCGGGCTATGCAGTCCTACGATCTGGCGATCATATATGCGCTCGGCCTCGCAGGCACGCTGTGGCTTTTCCTGCGGGGTGGATCGCTGCTTCATGAGGGAGGCTTGCGATGGTCTGAGCGAAGCTATAGATTGGTGGCACGACCTGCTGCCTGGATCAAAGGAGAAGTAAGCTGGCAGAAGGTCTGGATAGGAGCCTGGCTACTCACCCTCCCGCTCTTCACACTGGCAGATTTCTGGGTAGATCAGGCTCTAAAGCAGTTCTGGTTCGCGCTGCCTGCAATCGCGCTGGTAGGCGCGATGTGGCTCCTCTCGATGCATAGGAATGCCTCCCGCGCCGCCAGAGCTTTGGCCTGGTTACTCGCCGTCACCCTCACATGGCAAAGCATATCCCTGTGGGTTTTCCGGCTTTTCTTCCACAATCGGTAAGGAGCCACTTGTCACTGGCCTATGACCCCTAACTCGTAACCGGTTACACAGGCAGCACAACGTGCACTGTCGTGCCGGTGCTGGGTACGCTATCTATGGATATGCGCCCACCGTGCGCCTCTACTATTGTTCTGCTTATATAAAGCCCCATGCCCAGGCCGCCCGCGCGCGACATGTCGCTCCGGTAGAATTGCTCAAATAAGTCCTTCTGGCGGCTGGCGGGTATGCCGGGACCCTGGTCGCTGATGGACACTGTCACCTCGTGTTCGTCCTTACGCTCCTCGCAAACCACCTTTATCGGCTGCTCAACCGGAGAATACCTCAGCGCGTTAGAGACAATGTGGCTGAAGACCTGCTCCAGCCGCGACGCATCGCCATCTACCCAGATCGGTTCAGCTGGTATTTCCATTTCTACGTTGTGCCGAGTTTTCACCTGCGACAGCGCCTTGGTGACAGCGCCTCTCAACGTAGTTCCTAGCTCGACTTTGCCTCGCACTATAGAGAACTCGCCCGAATCGATCCTGGCAATGTCTACAAGAGTGCCTATTAGCCTGTTGAGGCGTTGCTCCTGGGTCCAGATCACGTCCAGATGCTCCATAATCCGAGCGTCTACCTCGCGTGAGTTAGCCAGCTTTTTGCGGATGATCTGTGTGAAGCCCATGATAGAAGTCAGTGGGGTACGCAGCTCGTGGCTGAGCATACCGAGGAAGTGATCCTTTGCCCTATCCTGGTCGCTCTCCACCGAAGCGATCTGAGCATTGGTTAGCGTCAGAGCAAGCAGATTGGCTAGCGTTTGCAGCAAAGTGAGATCGGCTTCGCTGTATGTGTGTGCCTCTTCGTGGTAGAGGGTCAGGATGCCGATGCGTCTATCACTTCTACAAAGGGGCGCTGAGACGACCGTGACCAGGCCCTCGGTGATAGCGTGCCTGTAGCCGATAGAGCTGCTGGGAGCCTGGCGAGCATCTGGAATCAGGAATGGACGAGTGCTACTGGTGAAATAATCTTCCATCACCTCAGATCTCCCAAGCGCCTCAACTTGCTGAAGCAGATTTGGAGTAAGCCCTACACTTGTCGTATGCTTCAATCCATGCTCACCCACATACAGGCAAAGCGAAGCAAGATGCGCGTCAAAAGTCGAGGCGGTTTCATCGAGCATTCGCTCCAAGGCAACACCAGGCTCAGTAGACTCGACAGCGATGGTTGATATACGCGCAAGAGCATCTGCGTGCCGGGCAAAAGTTCCGCCGGGAGTACGCCGATAGCCGACGCCCCGCTTACTGCCTTTATGAGTTGTGGATTTACCGGTGTCAGACATATAGAACTCTGTAAATCATACGTTGCGGCATCTGAAACTATATTTTATCTGCCTTAAACTTCAATTTAGCGTAGAAGCCTAGCTACTTTGGAAGCAAGAATCGAACCAGAAGCTAATAGCCTACGCGGAAAGAGCACACAATCCGGTGGTCAGTAATGCTAGTCACTCGTAACTCGTAACTGCCCACCGACCACTCGTCTGCTATAATAAATCTATGCGAACGGATCATTTCAGCTACGAGCTCCCACCAGAGCTTATCGCACAGACGCCCGTTGAACCGCGCGATCATTCGCGACTCCTGGTTGTGGATCGAGCTAGCGGCAAGTTAGAGCACAGGCGGTTTCACGACATCGGCGAATACCTGCGCCCTGGCGACCTGCTCGTGGCGAACGAGAGCCGGGTGCTCAGGGCACGGCTCGTGGGACGGAAAGTGCCTACAGGCGGCAAAGTAGAGGCGCTACTGCTCAGGCCGCTTCCACAGATTGAAGAAGAGGGTGGGGAGCCTGCCACCTGGGAGGCGCTCGTAAGCCCCGGCAAGAGCATACATGATGGCACGCGCATCGGCTTCGGTGATCCCGCCGCCGGACCTTACATGGAGGCCGAAGCCATCGAAAGAGGAGAGCTAGGGAGCAGAATACTGCGCTTCAGCACGCCCCCAGGGCTGCTGCTAGACTCTCTTGGGGCTGTACCTCTACCACCGTATATTCATGAGCAGCTAAGCGACCCTGAGCGCTACCAGACGGTTTACGCCCGCGCCGAGGGGTCGGCGGCAGCCCCCACAGCCGGTCTCCACTTCACAGGCGACCTGATAAAGAGCCTGGAGGCTCAAGGCACAGGCTTCACTACTGTAGTGCTTCACGTAGGGTTAGACACTTTCAGGCCCGTGCATGAAGAGATTATCAGCGACCACCAGATGCACAGCGAGTGGTACCAGCTGCCCGCAAAAGCAGCGCAGGCAATCAATCGCGCAAAGGCAGGTGGAGGAAGGGTCATAGCGGTTGGCACCACGAGCGTCCGTGTGCTCGAAACGGCGGCGGAAAGGCAGGGTATCTGCGGCGCGGGCTCCAAAGAAGTGGAGCCTGACGAGGGCTGGTCTGAGCTATTCATCAGCCCTGGATATAGCTTCAGGCTGGTAGAGGCGATGATCACAAACTTCCACTTGCCGCAAACTACCTTGTTGATGCTTGTCTCGGCCTTCGCCGGGCACGATCTAATCATGAAAGCCTACAACGAAGCGATAAGCGAAGGCTACCGCTTCTACAGCTTTGGTGATGCCATGCTTATCCTCTGACCCTGGGCGCTCTTACCGGCATCGCCATTCGCCCACAGCAGATGTGGGAAGTATCCTACTGAAAGGTGCAGCATACTCGACATGGATACATCTACACTAGCTATATTCCTTGCTGCTACCCTGGCGCTCAATCTAACGCCGGGGCCTGATATGCTTTACGTTATTGCTCGTAGCGCCGGTCAGGGGCGCAAGGCAGGCCTTATTTCGGCCCTGGGAATAGGCACAGGCACTTTTGTACATATCTTCGCGGTGGCCTTCGGCCTATCAACTCTACTGGTGTCGCTTCCCCTGGCTTACGAAGCTGTGAAGCTCGTCGGGGCTGTCTACCTTATGTTTCTAGGTGCACGCATTCTATTGACCAGGAAGAAAGAGAGCGACTCAGAAGAAGCCAGCCAAGATAGCCTGGCGCGAATCTACAGGCAGGGAATAATCACCAATGTGCTCAATCCAAAGGTGGCGCTCTTCTTTATCGCCTTCCTCCCACAGTTTGTGGATCAGGCACATGGGCCACTCGCCTGGCAGGTTATATTTCTCGGCTTCCTCTTCAACACATCAGGCACCACAGTCAACGCCTGTATAGCTCTCCTGTCGGGCTATGCGGGCAATCGCCTGAAAGGTCGCCGCGGACTTGCCCGCGCACAGCGCTTCTTCACAGGAGGGGTCTTCATGGCACTGGCGATACGTATTGCTTTGCTCGACCACCGCTAACGGCCCTATCAGGCGTTTATAACTCAGCACTCGCTGTAGCTCGTATCGTGAGATAACCTCTCAGATAGAAAGAAGGGGAGCGCCTGGCGCTCCCCTTCTTTCTATCTCTACTTATTGATTTTACATCTTCAGGCGTGGATCGAGCGCATCGCGCAAGGCGTCGCCCATGAAGTTGATGGACAACACCGTTATCAGGATCATGATACCAGGGAAGAGAATGAGATAGCCCCGTATTTCCTCGAAGGGATTGATATTGGTGATAAACTGCATATACTCGCGTGCGCCTTCGAGCATATTACCCCAGGAGGGGGTCGGGTCGCGGATGCCGAGGCCCAGGAAGGAGAGCGACGACTCAGCGATGATGAATTCACCTACACCCAGGGTAGTCGCCACGATGATAGGCGCGAATGAGTTGGGCAAAAGGTGGCGTAGGATGATGCGCCGGTCGCTGGCTCCAAGCGCTCTGCTCGCCTCTATGAAATCAAGCGAGCGCAGCGACAGAATTGACCCACGCACCAAGCGGCTTATTCCCAGCCACCCGAAAATTGCCAGTATCACGATGATAGTGATCACAGACCCAAGGCCCCTGCCGAATGTCTGGTCCATGATTTGCGATTGAGAGAGCATTTTTGAGGCGATCAGCAGGATCGGTAGTGTCGGAATAGCAAGCATCAGGTCCACGAACCGCATCAAGATCGTGTCTACCCACCCGCCGTAGAAGCCGGAAAGTGAGCCTACCAACCCGCCGATGAAAAGCACAATAAGGGCGGTCACTACACCCACCGCCAGCGAGAAGCGCCCTGCGTAGAATAGACGCGTAAATACGTCTCTGCCAACGTCAGTGGTGCCCAGGATATGTATCCCCTGAGAACTGGCATAGAACATGGGCCTGGTTGAAGTGAGATTGCCATTGACCACCTGCGGCATCAGCGCCTCATCGTCTATAGACTCATAAGTGAAGCCTGTAGTCGCCTGCACAATTATTGGCACAAAGATGCAGGCCAGTACCAGGATAATAAGAGTGATCATACCCACCAGCCCTAACTTGTGCCTGCGGAATCTCCGCCACGTGACTGATAACTGGCTTGCTTCGGCAGGAGCTAACCGCTCCTCTAATCGTGCTGCTGTTGTCGCCATTGCGTTATCCTCCTGTAGCGCGACGCGCTAGACCTGAAGTGTTGTTTTCTAATGCGTAAGACTATGCAACAGGCCCTCTGTTGCCACCGCGCAGGGACGGGTTTCAGCCGCCCCCTGCCAGAGTTCGGCTACTGTTCTTAGCTGTATCGGATCCTCGGATCAGCGAAAGCGTATAGCACATCGGCCAGGATGTTCGAGAGGATAATGAGAACAACGCTGATAAGCAAGAAGCCCATCACCAGCGGGATGTCGAGCACGGTCACTGCCTGAAAGTAGAGCTTGCCCATGCCGAAGTAGTTGAAAACTGTTTCGGTGATGATCGCGCCACTGAAGAGCGCAGGTATGCCGAGTGTGATAATCGTGATAACCGGTATCAACGCATTGCGTAGAGCATGCTTGAGAATTACCATGCGCTGCTGCAATCCCTTTGCCCAGGCGGTGCGCACGTAGTCCTGCTTTAGCACCTCAAGCATAGAGGAGCGCACGTAGCGCGACAGACCAGCTACGTTTATGAATGTCAACACCGTTACAGGTAGCACAAGATGGTAGAGCCGGTCAATGACGTTATCATTGCCTGTATCGCCCGGCGGCAGGTATGGCAGCCAGGGGAATACGGTATTATGTAGCTCCCTGGGCAGGATCGCCAGCAGGATTATCAGCATTAAGCCCATCCAGAAGCTGGGCATTGATATGCCGACGAAGGAGAATGCTGTTAGCGAGTAATCGAGCCGTGAATACTGCCTGATGGCGGAGATAATGCCGAGCGGCAGAGCTATCAGGATGGAGGCCAGGGTAGAGAGGCCCATGAGGGCCAGGGTGTTGCCCAGGCGGAGACCCAGGAGGCCCGCCACCGGCTTCTCAGTGTCAACGCTGACCGAGTTGCCCAGGTTGCCGGTAATTATGCCGCTCCCCTTGATAATGCCGAAGAGGTTTATCCCCAGGGTCTTGGTGACCACGTTGCCATCCATGCCATAGGTAACTTCATTGGTCTTGGAGGGATCGAAAAGCCAGGTGAGATAGTTGATGGGGTAAGGCTTGTCCAGGCCATAAAGCTGAGTGTAGTAGTCAATCAGCTTGGGGTTCATCGGCTTTCCATTTACTGCCTCAGCCCTCATCTGGCGTATCTGGTCCTTAGGCCCGCCGGGCGTGAGAATCAGGATCGAGTAGATCAGGAAGGTGCTAAGAAAGAGCACCACCACGCCCTGTAACAACCTCCTGCTGATATATGTTGCCATTCTCTCCACCTCCAGTTAGCTACTTGGATGCTCCATTAAGTTGAGCGCCGATTGTGAGTAGGCGAATTATACAATTAACCACAACCTGCGCACAGGTTAGGTTCAATATTTCTGTGAGTTTTTGCTTGTCGTGTTCATTAACACAATAGCACGGGTTATGTGGTTCACAGAATCGGGTATTAAAAGCAAGGAACTTGCACAGGAGACTTGATAAAGTGGTATGGCAATGCCAGGTGGGTGGGTCGTTCATCTCGGGGATGGCGGTAAGGCAACGCCCGGCGGGTGCCTTACTACTATCAGCCGGGCAATACCATCCCGGCTTGTGGCGAGCTACTCCGGCCCTGTGAGAGGGCGCATATACTCTGGCTCGGTCTGCGGTTGGGCTGTTGTTTTCTCGCCCGGTGTGTCACGCCCGGTAGATTGCTGGTTAGCCGTGTCGAGAGTCTCTATGGAAACGCCGAGGTCCTCACCCGTCTTTTGCTCAAGGCGCAGGCGCGGCTGCTCGTATATCAGGCCGGGAGATATCTGCTGGACCACAACGGGTAATGTAGGCGCGGCGACCGGGGCCGTTGGGCGCTCTATCACCGGACCGGCTGGATAGCCGGTGGGCACAACTCTACTGGTGCTCTCCTCAACGACGTTGCTACTATGTAATGTTACCTCACGGCTATTGTCCAATACCTGCATCATCCCCGGCCAGGCAGCCAGCATAAGGAGCGCTGTTACCAATCCACCCGATACTACGCGCCCCGTTCCTGCTCCGGCTATACTCCGGTAGCGTACAGCCAGTCCACGCCCAAGCTGCCCAACGATCTCTCCCATTCTCGTTTTGAGGTTGATCTTGTTGCGCTTCGCTTCTTCTTCTTTGTAGAGATATATTGCGCGAAGAATATGTGGGAATAGGCCAGAAGACGGCTCCGCTCCGCCGTACTCATCTCGAAGAAAATAGCGTAGCTGAACGTCAAGCAGAGCGTCTGTGTAGGCACGGTCGTTCAACTCTGCTTCATCAGCCGTTGCCTCTTTATGAATTAGTTTCCGGCTGATTCTAATTATGTAACCTGATATTCGTGTAGCGTGCATGTTGCATCTTTGTGTTTGTGCTTTATGGTTTGACTATTGTTTGCCTTTGAGTGATACAGGGGCGCACATATGTGCGCCCCTGTACTTTTGTTTTGCCGCATCTTTCGACCCGGCGGCGCTATCCCCCGCAAGGGGTGAGCTAGGGCCCAACCCCTTGCAGATGGCTAGTCATAAGCTCTATTTAAAGGTCCACTGTGTGGCGTTGAACGTCGAAGCGAACTGGCTATTGGCCTCTTTGAAGTTCTGGAGGGAGGCGCGAACCACTTCGATGTTAGCTTGCTGTACCAGCGGGATAACTGTTACGTCGTTGGCCAGGATCACCTGGGCCTGAGCCGAATAGAGGGCTACCTCTGCCTGGCTGGCCGAAGCGTTGTACAGGCCGTTGGCGGTATCCAGCGCCTTGTTGCAATACTGCTGGTTGTTGGCGCCGGCGAAGGTCGTCGGGTTCCACTGCTGATCGCAGGTCCAGCTGCTGAAGTCACTGTCAACAGCGCCGATGTAGGCGAACTCGGCCAGCTTGGTTGTGCCGTTGGCTCGCGGGTCGGTGTTGTCACCGGCGAAGAAGACGTCTGCTCCGTAGTTCTTGGTCTGGGCGTCTACACCGATAGCCTTCAGGTCAGCCGATACCAGGGCCTGGTTCTGCTGGCGGGTGGCGTTGGTGGTGGTTCCGTACTCGAAGGAAAGCTTCACACCATTCTTCTCGCGGATACCATCAGCGCCCACTTTCCAGCCTGCATCATCAAGGAGCTTCTTGGCGTTGGTCGGGTTGTAGTCGTTGTTAGGCAACTTGTACTTGGCGGCCACGTCCGGGAAGTTCTTGGCGAAGTCAGGGTTATCGAGAGAGTGGAATGCGACAGGCGGGACAGTTGAGTTCATCACGCTGGCCGATCCCTTGTACACCACGTCGGCGACGCGCTTGCGGTTGATGCCCTGCATGATTGCCTGGCGAACCGCCAGTTCCTTGAATGGGGCGTATCCGAAGTAGAAGTCGAGGTGCTCCCAGCCGAAGGCCGGGCGGCTCACGACCTTGTAACCTGCGGCCTCGATACCTGCTTTGTCGGCGGGTATGTTCTTGAAGCCTTCGGAGAAGATCATGTCAAGATCGCCTGTCTTGACCTGTGCGATCATCTGGTTCAGGTCAGTGATGAACTTGATCCTGATGGTCTTGATTGCGGGCGGGGCGGTCAGGTTGTACTGGTCGTTAGCGACAAGCACCATCTCCTGCCCCTTGTTCCAGCTCTGAACCTTCCATGCGCCAGCGCCTACAGGCGTGGTGCCGAATTGGGAGGTCCTGATCTTGTCTGGAGGGATGTTCGCCAGCGCCTTGCTGGGGTAAATGCCGCCGATTTCGGAGTAGGTAAGGGAGCCTGCAGGCTTGCTCGCGTCTATGTACACCTTCAGGAAGCCGTAGTTTTCCTTGTCGGGGAGGCTGTTGTAGTAGGCCTTAAGCCCATTGAGTGAGCGGTAGTTGTAGATAACCGTGTACTTGTCAGGGTTGTCTACATTCTCCAGCTTCTGATACTCGGAACGACTCACCACCGGAGCGGCGGGGTTCATGACCAGCTTGAACAGGAACAGAGCATCATTGGAGGTGATTTCATTGCCGTCGGACCACTTGATGCCCTGGCGAAGCTTGTACTTCACAACCAGGTGGCGGTCGTCGCCTGTACCCACATAGTAAGCGCCACCGTTCTCAAGGGTGGGCACGTACCAGGCAACCTCAGGGAACGCAGTCCCGTTGTCATCGCGGTATGTGAGGCCCTTATCGGTGAGTGCAAGTATGCGGGTGGTGATAGCGGCGTTGTTGAAGATTGTCATGTCCTGCGGTTCCTGCTGGGAGCCGATTACCATGGTGGTCTTGCTGGTGCCCTGGTTGGGTACAGGGGCTATAGGCAGCGCGTCAGCAGCGACAGGGGTTGCCTTGTACTGCTGTACACCGAGGAGGCCTAGCTCTACTTCGTAGGGCGCTGCTTTCTCAGGGTGCAGCTCAAAGCGGTTGCGCTCGAAATACTGCACTGTGTATGTCTTGCCGTCTGTTGCTGATACTTCCTGGAACTGCTCGCTCAGCGGATAGCCGAACTGGCTCAATCCACCGTACTTGTTCCAATACTCCAGGATTTTGCCTGAAATTGTGTGGCGTGTCTCTGGGAACCAGAGTTTGGTGGCGCTCAGGTCGCCCGGCTTGTCTACGCCTACGAACGGCGCATCAGCGGGGTTGCGGGGCTGCTTTGTAGCAGGATCAATGGAGGGGCGGCCCTCAGAAAGGGTGGCTCCCAGGCGGCCTAGCAGCACATCGTAAGGCGCTTTGTTCTCAGGGTGCGCTTCGTAGCGTGCGCGCTCGAACCACTGTGTCTGGTAAGTCTTGCCGTTCTCTGTCGAGATTTCAGGGCGAAGATCTGTGATCGGCAGTCCGTTCACATATACATTGTTCTGCTCGCTGCCCTGTGCGCTCCATACCTCGAGGAAGCGGCCTGCTACTGCGTGGCCGTTGATGGTGCGGGATGCGCCCTGGGCCGCAGCTGGCTGCGACGTGGCCGGAACCAGTGATACCGCCATTGCGCCGATTACGCCTGCGTAAGCTGCTATACGGCCAATACCGTGTTTAGATTTGTTCATTATCTCCTCCTACCTAAATCGGCGTAACGCCAAAAAGGTAATGTAAAAGCTAAAACCTCACACGAAAATCGTTGTGAGCCGCCACATGGGGTTGTGACAGGTCAGCTATAGCATGGCGTGTTGCTCTAAAAATACGCCTTGCTCTTTTCTCTGTCCGACACGCTACGCTTTGCGTTGGCTCCTTTTACCCCTACCGAAGCCGGTGTCCGTTCCCACCCCCTCTCCAATTCAATTTTTGTTTCTGCCCAATGTTCAGTTTTTATATATGGTGTTGCGCTACTTCGCTTTTATAAGCGAATGCCTTTACGCATATAAACGTGATGGTACCACATTTTGCGTGGAAAGGCAAGACTCGCAGAAGTTGCGCAATATCACTACTTGGGTTTCGCAGTTGCGCCACTGACCCTTGCACATATATACACAACAAAAAGAGCAAAAAGGTTCATTTGTGGGCTCGGAACGAGGGATCAGGGGGTAGGGGCTGACCCCTGGCCCCTAAGGCTGACGTTGACTGCCCCGCCTCTAAGTTGTAAACTGAGGCGTACCTTCAGGAGTAATTCTACGCAGGAGAGATTTGATGCGCCAGAATATTGACGTACACCTCTACATGGAAAGGGGTATGTACGAACGGCTGGTTGACCAGGCACAGGAGATGGGCGTGCCGCTCAGCGCGGTGGTGCGTGATGCTGTTGTGCAGTACTTCGCCAATATACCGGAAGCGCCGGACCGTTCACAGAACGCCTCCCACCCCGAGGACCCGATCTGGGAGCTACCAACTCTCAGCGAGGCGTACGGCGCGCTCAGTGCGGGCGATAGCGACTCAGAGAGAAATGGCGGCAGACGCTGATGTCACGCTCTATATTCGTCAATACAAGCGGCTGGCTTGCCCTCTACAACCCGAATGATCCCAACCACGAAGCCGCGCGGCAGCTATGGGAATACCTACGCAACCAACCGGTGCGCCTCGTGACGACCGACTATGTGCTCGATCAGGTGTATACTGCCTTCAAAGTCTTTGGCTCGCTCCACGCTGCACAGGCTTTTCACGCGCTTATTACTAACAGCGCCATTCTGCGTCTCTTCATGGCCGACAGTGTGATCTTTGATCGCGCCTGGAAGGTTTTTGTGGACGATGAGCAACCACAGTGGAGTTTCACCGATTGCATCAACTACTCTGTCGTGCAGTATCTGGGAATCAGCGAAGTATTTACATTCGACCCCACCTTCACCGCTCCAGGCCTCGCCAGGATACCCGGCCAGGCCGAATGAGCCGCAGCGCGTAATCTCCTTGCAACAGGAAACGGGGATAAATTAGATGAAGAGAGGAAAAGCCTCTACCCTCGTGTGGGGAGGCGATGGTGCTGCGTAAGGCTCTCCAGCCATTCACGGACTTGCCGGGGTGTGTGTAACTCGACAAAGTTGATGTGTGCGTATTGCGGGCTGCCGAAGAGAAAGGAGTACTCTTTTCGTCTTCTCCTGTAGGTTGTAAGGGCCCACAGTAGGATGGAGTCGCGGCTCATCAAGGCCATGCGCAGCGACTCGCGGTTGCCGTGCCATAGCTCCTCATGCTTAAAGACGTGCCTGAATGTACGGCGTGTGAGGCGCGCCATTATCAGCGGCAGGCTGAAGTTCAACCACACGATAGTCTCGGCCCTGCTCCAAATATAGTCGCGCAAGAGGCCATAGTTGCCGTCCACCACCCAGCAATCGCCTGCTAGCGCGCCGACCAGCCTCTGCTGCATAACCTCTTCGGACACCTCTGTCCAGTTCGGTCCGAAGTGCAGTTCATCCAGTTCGATATGCTTGATGCCCAAACGGTGGGCTATGTTGCGGGCGAGGGTAGTTTTGCCGGAGCCTGAGGTGCCAATCACTACAATTCGCCTATGTACGGCAGGCTGCCGGTTGCTTACTCCCATTGTTTCCATATCGTTATACAAATAGGATGATAAATGCAGACTAGCGGGAACACCTAACAAAACTAGGGATTACATGTCCATTGCGCGATCCATATACCAGTGAAAGCGAAGATGTTGTCGTCCTTCTCTGTTAAAGTGCAGTTGTTAGGTTTGGCTCCCCAGTATACAGGTGGATTCTGGCTCGCCACCGTATCCCAGTTGCTTTCATCTGAGTGTTTGACTGCCGAAATCTGGGAGTAACGGTCGCCTATATAAACTGTCTGGTCTGGATGCTGTGCAACATATAGTGCTAGCCTTACATACGTCGGATATGGCGTAAATAAGGAAATCGCGACAACGAAAAGTAAAAGCACGGCGCCGACACAAACGGCTGACCTAGAACGCTTGGACACGATGCACTCCTCAGGCATGACATATACCCACTACGCCTACGTCATAGTACCGTGGGAACTAGTCAGAGGTTTTGTTAGCGACTACTTAGCGCTAGCTACCGCTTTTCCTCCGGGCTGTAGCTTGTTTGCTTCATGCCCGTTGGAGGAGGGTTCGGGGAGTTGGGCTAGCTCCATCTCGAAGATGCGGCGCATTATGGCTATAGAGGTAGCGTAGGCGGAGTCCATGCCAAGATACGCGAGGCGAATAGCGCCCAGGTTCTTGCCCCTGGTGTAAGGGGTGTCCGATGCGTAGTGGAGAAAGCCGAGGTCGAAAGGGAGCTTGGTGAAATTTATATGCTCGCCTGTGGGGTAGCGGGTGGGATAACTGTACTCGTAGAGAGCATTGAGATAAGGGCCTGCTTCCATCTCGACTACAGTGTAGTTCTCGCGGTAATAGGAGTCGAGATAGGGGCGGTTTTGCAGGTATGTGCCCTTGACGGTGACAGCCTTCTGGTTGTCGAGGACCGAGCCATAGACCAGGAAAGGGGCTACTTCGGAAGCGGTGAAGCAGTTGTTGAGCCAGTAGGTGTTCTGAGTATGCTCGTCGAAAACTGAGTCGGATATCATTACGTCGCCTATACGCCCGTTGAGGGTGGCAGCTTTGCCGAGGACGTAGACGCCCTTGATGTTCTCCAGGCTTTCCGCCACCTGCACGAATATATAGTAGGCAGCCAGGCCAAGAGGGTAGTCGATATTGACGATGATGGCGCGGCTGTCAGTTAGGCGCTCAAGGCCCTCCACTTGCACGCGGGGGTCGAAGTCGGCAGAATTGAGGCGTGCCAACTCGATTACCTGGGCGTCTATAGGCATCCCCTCTTTGGTGGGCACGTAGTGGATGCCGCGCTGGGCTTCTTCGCTGAGGCGGTTGCTGAAGGCTTCGCGGCCTGAGGCTGTTTCGGCGTAGAAGCGGCGGGAGACGTAGTAGAGCAGGTTTTCAGGGTTAGAGCGCACTTCGCCCCTGAGCAGCTTGTCATATTCGTCGGTTAGCTCCGGGTCCTCGGAGGCGCGGATGAAGCTCTCAATATCGTGGCGGGCACGAAGGACCGAGCCGCTGACAAGGTTGGTGAGCGCGTGGGTGTTGGAGGAGACAAAGTAGACGGGCCTATCGCAGAGGTCGCGCTGTTCAAGGACGCGGCGCATGGGCGTCCACCACTCCTCGGTGGCTTTGGCGTAGCCGATGTACGAACCGCCGAGCATACGCACCGTGAAGCTCTTTTCGTGCTCGGCCATGAGGAGCAGATTGTCCCACATCCTCTCTTCCCAGATTGCCTCCATACGCTGCCAGTCTTCGTTGCTGATGAGAAGGCGGTGTTGTAGCACTTTCATCACCTCGTCGAAGAGGGCGGGGGGTGTAGTGTGCATGGTGGTGAGTAGCTCGCGAGTGTTGGCCTCTTCATTGAGAAGCATGTGAAATTTGTTCCACTCAATCTGGAAACCTGTGAGAGTGGGGATGAGGTCATCAACATCAGAGGCGGAAGAGACGTAGACGGCGAGGGTCTGCTTGCCGTCCCAGGACCAGCGCCGCCGGCGGCCAGGGGAGCTTACCGACTCCCACTTCTCGACGTCGAAGCCCTGCTTGAGAAAGACTTCGGCGGACTGGCCGAGCAGGACGCGGCGCACGTAGACAATGCAGGCGGGGAGACGCTGGACGCAGTAGAGGAAGGCCGACATGTCGGGCGCTGTGGTGCGTGCGTTTACATGGAGCGCGGAGTCGGCGTTGAGGTGAGCCTGGACGAGAGCTTTCACTTTGACTTCACCCGATGAGCGGAGCATGGTGGAGTAGGTGCGTATGTAAAGCTCTACGTCCTGCTTGGAAGTAGGGCGTATATCCTGGTGGTCTACGCCGTCGGCGGTAGACAAAATCTCCATTTCATTGCCTGCCTGATGGTCTGCCATGTGGTCCTCCCTCCAGTTTGTCTTATTATATGCTTAATGTAGCAGTATATGTGTTGGAGGCTGACGTGTCAAAAATGCAGAGGGTAGTAAGCGTTCAGAATTGGCAGACTGAGGTTGTGGTAGCCGCTATTGTGCTAAAGCGATAGCCCTACACACAGGTACGGAGGGGCTTTTCTTCTCGAAAACAAACCAAACGTTATCTCCTGACGAAATGTGACAACACACCAACAGGAATGATATAGTTAGAGGATAGTAAGCCTTTATATGGAGAAGATGCAAAAAGATGATAAGAACAATGTGCAAGTCGAAGATACATGGCGCTACCGTCACCGAGGCCAACCTCCACTATGTGGGCAGCCTCACTATAGACCGCGCCCTGATGGACGCCGCCAACATAGCCCCTTACGAGTGGCTGCACGTGGTAAACGTCACCACCGGCTCTCGCTTCCAGACATATGCTATTGAGGCTGAGGCAGGCTCAGGGGTGATAGCCCTCAACGGCGCTGCTGCACGCCTCGGCTATAGAGGCGATAAAGTGATAATCATGTGTGCCGCCTCTTTGTCCGAAGACGAGCTAAAAGATTTCACGCCGCGCCTCGTCTTCGTTGACGCACACAACAAAATAGTTGCCCCAGGTGTCGGCGACCGCACATGGGACGTTTCAACTGATTTACAGATTGAGACGGAGATGAACGAGGTTATAGGGGAGGCGTGATGCGTAAAGCAGCGGAAGGATGGATCTTTAGGCTGCCGGCTTTGCGCTAGCTCCTCACGCAATAGGCATCCTTCACTCGAAAGGAGAGATTAGCATGGCAGAGAATAGGCGGCAGAAAGGGATGCAAACAGGGCTGATACATGGGGCAGAAGCAGCGAACGACACGCCCGCGGTTTCGCCGCCTATATTTCAGACCAGCACTTTCAGGTTGCGCACCCCGGAGGAAGGCGCGGAACTGGCTGCGGAGATTGCCCCTGCCACTTTCTACACGCGCTATGGCTCGCCTAACACCAAGCAAGCTGAAGCTCTATTGGCAGCATTGGAGGACGCTGAGGCTGCGCTTGCCGTTGGCTCTGGTATGGCTGCGATCACTATCGCTCTCATGGCAAACCTCAAGGCGGGCGACCACGTGATAGCGCAGAATACCCACTACACATCTGCCTTGTGGCTTTTGCAGCATACCCTTCCCAGCTTCGGCGTCGAGGTTACGCAGGTTGACCAGCGTGACACCGAGGCGTTTGCCAGAGCTTTGCGCCCCAACACAAAGGTCATCTACACAGAGTCGCCCACTAATCCCACAATGGACCTGACTGATCTAAGGGCCACCGCTGCTATCGCGCATTCCGCAGGCGCACTTGCCATCACCGACAACACTTTTGCCTCTTCCTATAACCAGCGCCCGCTCGAAATGGGCTACGATCTGGTGCTGCACAGCGCGACCAAGTATCTAAACGGCCATGCGGACGTAACGGCGGGAGTTATTCTAGGCTCGGAGAAGCTGCTGGCTGAGGCGTGGGAGTATTTGCGCGTATATGGCCCGGTCCTTCACCCCTTTGAGGCGTGGCTGCTGCGGCGAGGTATGCAAACTTACGGCCTGAGAATGGCTGTCCACAACCGCAACGCCTTGCAAGTGGCGCAGTTCCTGGAAAGCCACCCGGCTGTGTCACACGTCTATTACCCCGGCCTTGAGTCGCACCCTCAACATGAACTTGCGAAGCGACAGATGAAAGGCGGCTTCGGCGGCATGCTCGCCTTTGAGATGAAAGGGGGCTACGACGCTGCATACAGGGCTATCGGGCGCACCGAAGTGTGCATACTCGCCGTAAGCCTGGGTGGTATCGAGACGTTAATCACCCACCCCGCTTCGATGATCCATAGCCACCAATCGGACGAAGAGCGCGAGCGGGCGGGCATATCTCCCTCCCTGATTCGCCTCTCGGTGGGCATTGAGGAGGTAGAAGACATCATCGAAGATTTGGACAAGGCGCTGGGCGTAGAGTTGGCTGCCCTCCCTGGATTACATTGTTAAACAGCCTCTCAGAACTAGCGGCCACTGACCACTAACTGCATAGCGGGCGGCCTGACTGGCATATGCCTTGCTCTTTATATCCTGGTCCTGGTTCGGAGGGCAAGAAGATATATGACAGCCAGGTAATTTGTAAGCGAAAGAGAGGCACAAAAATGGCAATCAACAATATGCAGGAGAAGTTTCAACACGGTTTAGGCGATATTTATGATGCCGAGCACCAGTTCCTCAAGGCTATGGAGGAGATGCTTCAGAATGCTTCTGATGCTAACCTTCAGCAGATGCTTTCTACTCACATTGAGCAAACGAAGGGCCACATCAAGAATCTGGAGCAGGTCTTCCAGGTACTCGGCAAGCAACCTGAGCGTGTAATGTGCGATGGGGCCAAAGGCATCGTCAGCGAAGGCCAGAAGGGCATGAAAGATACCTCCGGCGTTCCAGCTATATGCGACACCGCCATCGCAGGAGCCGCCGATAAGGCAGAGCACTACGAGATCGCTTCCTATCGGGGCTTGATTGGTGATGCGGACTTGATGGGCCAGCGAGAGATAGTGGGCCTGCTCCAACAAAACCTGGGGCAAGAGGAAAGTACCTCCCAACTCATCGAGCAGAGTATGCCGACGCTGCTGCAAAACGCAATGAGTGGCGGAGGCAAGCAGCCAAGCTCCTACTCGCAGGCATCGCCTACGTACTAGTGCTGTCCCACGAAGTCTGCTGTGCAATATAGAGCCACAGTCTATCTCGAGTGCCTGCCCAGCCAAGAAGCGACGGATTACCCGCACTATTGCACAAGAGACGCCCTGTTTATGCACCAGACATAGGAAAATACCACGCTATAAAGGGGCGTTTATAGTGCCCTTCCAGGTGCCGAGTGGATGTGGAAAACTCTGGGAGCAGGCTATTGACAGAGGGAGCAAGGGGCAGTATACTGAGGCTACTTCGAGATTACAACTTCGGTTGTAGGATCGAAGAAACAGGAACCCAGACGGTCCTCACGGATTGTTTGGGTTTTCTGTTTATGTGAGGCTAGCAACCGGCAGATTATACAGATTTCGCACCTATCGCCGGAATGACGGTTGTTTTGCCCTTTCAGTACTGCATGCGGATGTGGAAATTGCCCCACCCCAACTCTCCACCTTACTATGTAAAACATCCTTGACGCATAGAGGGGCGTTGGTTATGATAAGAGATTACTGGGTATGGGGGAGTGGATAGGTCCCGGTGGGCTTCACAGTCTTCAAAACTGCTGTGCGTTACGCAGAGTGGCGCAGGTGGGTTCGACTCCCATGCACTCCCGCCCTTTGCGCGCTTCGTCCTGCTAAGCTCATGAAGCTGTTCGGAGCGCGTAAGCCATTCAGCGTGCCCAACATAGTGGGCAAGCGAACAGGAAGCATCAGGTGGTAGATGCGCCCTGAGTAAGGTATGGCCGAAAAGTACGGGGTCTAATGCGGTTAAATACGTATTGACCCAAGCCCTGCCTGCTGCTACACTTGAGACACCAAGCGGTTTATACAATAATTGTAGCCGCGTCCGTCCTGCTAAACCCTTTCGCTGATGCTAATGCGAGAAAGATCCCCTATGTACTATCACCGGAGAAGATCTGTGCGCCTGCGAATAACGATGAGCGCGGCGCTTCTTTTGACAATCGCAACTATGTGGAGCTTTTATCAGGTTCCTCAAGCTGGGGCCAAAGAAAGCCCCAAGCAAAGGGCTAGTGGCACGAGTGGCACAACAGCGAATAGCCCCAGCATAGCCTGCACGATCAACTTTGGCGATGTGCAAAGCTCCGACTATTTTTACGACGCGGTACGCTTCCTGTATTGCACCGGAGCTATTGGAGGCTATCCAGATGGCACCTTCCACCCCAACAGCAACGCTACACGAGGCCAACTGTCCAAGATTGTGGTAAATGCCGAAGGCTGGCCATTGGTGAATCCCGCCACACCTAGCTTTTCGGATGTAACTATAGACAACAGCTTCTACCAATATGTAGAGACCGCTTACCAGCACAGGGTAATCTCCGGCTACAGCGACGGAACCTTCCGCCCCAATACTAACATCACCAGAGGACAGCTTGCGAAGATAGTGGTGCTTGCGCAGGGCTGGCCTGTGCTGAACCCCACTGTGCCATCCTTCTCTGATGTGCCTGGCAATAGCCCGTTTTATGGATATGTGGAGACCGCCGCAGCAAAGGGCGCTGTGGCCGGGTACGCTGATGGCGCGTTCCGCCCAGGCAACCTGGCTACACGAGGGCAAATCTCCAAAATTGTTTACTTCGCTGCCACTGCGCTGACTGCTGTTGAGCAGCAGACTGTTGATCTGATCAACAGCCGCAGGGCGAGTATGGGCCTTGGGACTTTACGAGTAGACAGGGGGCTATCGAGCGCGGCGCGGCGACACTCAAGCGATATTGGCCCCCCGGGGCTTTGCCAGCACAACGGCACCGATGGCACTTCACCCTGGGATCGCATAGATGCCACGGGTTACGCTGGCTTCGCTATGGGTGAGGTCATTGGCTGCGGGTATGCGACTGCCCAGGACGTAGTAAACGGGTGGTGGAACAGCCCGGCACACTATGCCATCCTGGCCGATGCTAACGCCAACGACATCGGCTGCGGGTGGTGGGTGGGACAGAACGGCTATGGATGGCAGACCTGCAACACAGGCGTGTCTGCCAGGTAAGCGCATGGTGGTGCAGGATGTTGGCACAGGGCTTCCACTCAAATGGAGGCCCTATCTTTCTATCTTCAATCCAACGCCCATTGCACAAGGAGAGGCTAGCAAAGGATGCTCCTCAAGGCTGATGTACGTTCAGGTGTCATGACGTATATAATAGCTTATCTTACGCATGCTGAGGAGGAAACAATTGCCTATTATTACTACACAGCGGACGGAGCCATACCGCTTGCTGCCTGAAGGCTTCAACGCTTCGGATAAAGAAGAAGTCGCCAGGCTGTATGATGAGCTGGATAGCCAGGAGGTTAGCGCCAGGGAAGACCTGGAGAGCTTCATCCACAACTGGGAGGAGTTGAACGCCGTGATCACCGAGCGTTACAACTCTGCATATATAGATATGACCGCCGATACCGAGAACCAGGATTATGCTGACAGCTACGTCCAGATTCTGGAGGATATTCTGCCGGTGGCGGAGGAGCGAAACTTCAAACTCAAGGAGAAGGTGCTTGCATCGCCGGCGGTGGATGAATTAGGTGGGGATTACGATGTTTTTCTGCGCAACATCCGCTCTGAGGTAGCTCTATTTCGCAGCGAGAATGTGCCTCTTTTCACCGAAGACCAGAAGATGGGCCAAGAATATGGGAAGATCAGCGGGGCGCAAAAGGCTGAGATACAGGGCGCCACGTACACTATGCCGCGGATAGCCAAGTTCCTGGAAGAGACAGACCGCCCGACGCGGGAAGAGGCATGGCGCGCCCGCGCCGAGGCAAAGCTGGCAGATGCAGTAATTCTGGACGGGCTGTATGACCGGATGTATGAGGTACGGCAGCAGATCGCGCGCAACGCGGGCTTCGACAATTACCGCGACTACAAGTTCGAGGAGTTGAGGCGCTTCGATTACACGCCCGAAGACTGCATGGCTTTCCATGATGCCATTGAGAAGCATGTCGTGCCTGTTGTGACCAAAGAGCAAGAGCGCAGAAAGCGTTTGATGGGCCTGGATACGCTCCGCCCTTGGGATTTGCAGGTTGACCCGGAGGGCCATCCACCGATGCGCCCCTTCGAGGGGGCAGACCAGCTGAAAGGGGGGGCCGAGCGGGTAGTGCGTAAAGTAGACAAAGAGCTTGCCGGGTACTTCCGTACGATGATAGAGCAGGGTTTGCTTGACCTGGACAATCGTCCGGGCAAAGCACAGGGGGGGTACCAGATTAACCTGCCGGATAGCCGTGTGCCTTTCATATTTATGAATGCTGTAGGCACCAAGCGAGATGTGGATACGATGCTGCATGAGGGCGGGCATGCTTTCCACTTCTTTCTTTCGCAGAAGCTGCCGTTGACCAGCTACCACGAAACAGGCTCCGAGATGGCAGAGGTGGCATCAATGACTATGGAGCTGCTTGCCCGGCCTTATCTTGGAGAGTTCTACAAAAAAGATGAGTTGGAGCGCTTGCTCGATGACCAGATAAGGAGCATCCTGGATTTCTTTCCGTTCATGGCTATGATTGATAGCTTCCAGCATTGGGTATACACAGCCGAAGAGCATGGCGTTGAGGCGCGACGTGCGAAGTGGGCAGAGCTTGAGGCAAGGTTCAGGCCGGGGATTGATTGGTCGGAGCTGGAGCAATACCGAGATGTAGGCTGGCAGTATCTGCACGTTTTCGAGGTGCCGCTCTACTATGTTGAGTATGGCATCGCGCAACTGGCGGCGCTGCGTATATGGCTCAATTCTCTACAAGATGAAAAGAAGGCCATAGACGACTACAAGAATGGCCTCGCGCTGGGCAGCTCGCGCCCGCTGCCGGAACTGTACGAGGCCGTAGGGGCCGACTTTGCTTTCAACGACAAAGCGGTGAGTAAGATCGTACAGGATGCGCTAGCGCAGATAGGGAAGAAGGAGTGAGCCCTCACCCTGGTGAGATCTCGCAAAAAGCTCGGATACCTCTTACGTTTGTGTGAGTATGTAGGTGGGCTTTTGCAAAGGCTCACCTTCTATAAGCTCCATGCCGGAAGGGCGCTATATCCAGCTTGAGAAGAAAGAGCAGCGGCCGGGTTGGAGGGTAGCTGCTCTTTCTTCTCAAGCTGGATATTTGCAACTCTGGAGGTGAGGCGGATCGGGTCCAGAGATTTAGCAAAGAGGAGAAGGCGCTATATATGGCATGGGCGCAGTTGACGACAGGCTAACAAAATCAACATATAGGAGCGCGGTTTTACGTGCATTTGTTCTAGGGGATGATGCTAATATCAGGTGGGTGTAAGTAAGCAAAAGTGTTATGGGAGTTTTGCACATTTGGGGGTTTAAAAGCTTGACTGCGGGGCGGTCATAGATTATCCTAACAGCGCTTCGGGAGAGATCCACTCAACAACTCCCAGGTTCATAGGTGGGTGACACCTTTAGTCACTCTTGTTTCCATGTCGGGCATATTCTCAGCATAGAACCGTGAAATCTGATATCCGCGGAGGCCTTCCCCTTCTGGGCGTTGGGGAAAGCTGTGTATTTTGCGCATTGGGTCTAGACAAGCTTAATCAACATGTGGTATAGTGTTGCCAGGTAGGGCACAAAATGTTGCGGATGCGCTTCGGATGAGCAGATGTACACAGGTAAGGGTGGAAATGTGGAGAACTTTATGCACCTGGTATGTGGAAAAGTGGGTGGGGAGTGGGGTACGAGCGGCGAGCTATTGATTAATCTTATGGAAATAGCTCGGGAAAAGTATTGAAGTTATGGGGTGCGCTCTGCTATCCTCTTTGTAGCGAGGTTTAGGAGGTCGGGGTAGCGAGCGGCGAGAGAATGAAATATCAGGGGGTCGAGGGAAGCGGAATAGGGTGTAACCCAAGCAGACAACCACAATCGCAGGGAGGGGAGGCCTCATGAACGCCAAGCAAGTCTGGCAGGCCGCACTGGGTGAATTACAGTTGAAGGTGCCTGGGCCGAGTTTCCAAACGTGGCTCAAGAACACCTCTGTGGCGGGGTTTGACGAGAGGGCTGTGGTGATCGCGGTGCCGAGCAACTTCGCTAAGGAGTGGCTGGAGAAGCGTTACAGCAAGCAGATAGGCGAGACGCTGAACAATGTGCTCGGCTATAAGGTGGAGGTGCGCTTTGAGGTGACCAGCCCGGCGCAAGGCGAGGCGAGACGTGCGCTGCACGCACTTGAGGGGGTAGCGCCGGGGGACAAGCCGCAGGCGATGCCGCTTGCTGTGGGGCAGAATACGCCGACGATGTATGGGAGCAAGGTGCACATCAATAGCTCGCACGGTGCGCAGAATGCGCAGAGCGCGCAGGCGAATAATGGCGGTGCGGCTCCGATGCAGATTCATGGCGGGCGCGACGGGCAAGGCCCGCAAGTTCAGGGGCAGCCGGGGGTAGCAGGGAGTATTTCGAACCTGGTGCGGACGGGGCCTGGGTCGGGCACTGGAGTGGGCGCGGGACAGAGCAGGAGTGGCTTTGCGAGCGCCATGCCGCCGATGAAGAGAAATGGGATGGGGGGGCCGAATGGGTCGAATGGGTCGCACGGGGTGCAGATGGAGATGAGCATGGAAGAGGCTTCGATGCTTAATCCAAAATATGTATTCGACCGCTTTATTGTGGGCAAGAGCAACCAGCTTGCGCACGCGGCTTGCCGGGCGGTGGCGGAGAACCCGGCGGGCGCGTATAACCCGCTCTTCTTGTATGGGGGTGTGGGGCTTGGGAAGACGCACTTGCTGCATGCTATAGGGCATGACGCGATGAAGAGGATACCGGGGATCAAGGTGTTGTACGTGTCGTCGGAGAAGTTTACGAACGATATGGTGAACGCGATACGGGACAGCCGGAATGAGAACTTCAGGAATATATACAGGTCGGTGGATATTCTGCTGATTGATGATATTCAGTTCATCGCGGGGAAAGAGGGGACGCAGGAAGAGTTCTTCCATACGTTCAATGCGCTACACGGGGCGAACAAGCAGATTGTGCTGACTTCGGACAGGCCACCGAAGGCGATTTTGACGCTTGAGGAGAGGTTGAGGTCGAGATTTGAGTGGGGGTTGATCGCGGATATTCAAGCGCCGGACCTGGAGACTCGGATTGCGATTTTGAGGGCGAAGGCTGACACTATGTCGGTGCGTGCACCTGATGATGTGATTGATTTTATCGCGCGGAAGGTGCAGAGCAATATCAGGGAGCTTGAGGGGGCGTTGAACAGGATTGTGGCTTACGCGCAGTTGAATAATACGGCGCTGAGCGTGGAGTTGGCGGCGGCTTCACTGAACGATCTGGCGGTGAACTCGCGGCGACGGCCTGTGAACCACGAGCGGATTGTGGATACGGTGTCGAGTTTCTTCAATCTGGAGCCGGAGGACTTGAAGACGGGTTCTCGGAGCAGGGAGGTGCTTGTGCCGAGGCAGATCGCGATGTTCTTGATGAGGGAGGAGCTTGAGACGCCTTTCATCCAGATTGCGGGGTATTTTGGGAAGCGTGACCACACGACGGCGATGCACTCGTATGAGAAGATCGAGGGGCTGGTGGAGTCGGACAATCAGATGAGGCAGGATGTGCTGACTATACGGCAGATGCTGTATGGGGAGCATGAGCGGTGAGTTGCGAGTTGCGAGTTACGAGTTAGGAGTTAGGAGTTAGAGATTGAGGGGAGGAGGCTTAGAGGCTTCCTCCCCTTTTTGTTTTGGGTGTGGAGGGGGGCGGGACGGACGGGGCGCAAAGGGAGATGGGCGTTATTGTGTTACCGGGGGCCGAGGCCCATGTCTGTGAGGATGCGGTCCCATTCGCGGCGGATTTCGGTGGCTGTATCGTTGGTGGGTGGGGCTATGCGGTATTGGGCTAGTAGCAGGTGGGCGAGGGTTGTGGAGGCTTTGGTGATGAAGGTAGCGCCTGCGAGGTAGTCTAGCTGGCCGGAGTTGATGTGGCGGCGAACCTGGGTTATGAGGTGGCGCAGCTGGCGGATTTCGGGGTTGAGCAGGGGTGGGGTGGATGGGGCGGGGGTCGGGTTTTTCGGCATGGTGAGACAATCCTTTCTTGGGTTGGGGTTTTGGCTGTTGAATGGAGTGGCGTTGCAGGGCCGGACCCCGCTCCAACTTCTCCCCACGTGTGGGGAGCTTTTTGTTTGCGAGCGGGGCTGTGGGCAGGGGGTTGGGACATGGTTTTGGGCCATGGGATGATGTTGGTGCCCTTTCGGCGCAACGCAACCGGTTATGGTTATATCATGCTCTCTGTGCCTTAAGCCCTGACGGTCGGTCGGGTGTGGAGGGCATGGGTAAAGGCTGATAATGGATGGGTTGTGAGATAACGGGGATGGAGGTTGGTGACCTCGTGGCCGTTGATCTCTTTGCGAAGGGGCACCAGCGGGTCCCTGATTGGTGGGGGTCAGTGGCTAGCGTGGACCTCCGGCTCCTGCTTGCGCGGGCGGGAGCTTTTAAAAATGCATCTATATTATATATCCCATTTGGGAGGCGATTTAGGACACCTTTTTGGGGGCAATTTTGGACGAGTTTTCCGTTGCGGGCGGAGTTACGAGTTGGGAGTTGGGAGTTAGAGGTTGAGGGGAGGGATGCAGAGATGTGTAGCCCTTTTTGTTCCAGGCGCGGGTGAGAGCGGTGGGATTAATAGCAGGCATTTAGAAGCGACTGCCCAGGGTTGGTGGGGATTACACGTATGTGTATAAAGTGGCGGTGGGAGTAGGGTTATAGGATTTGGGTGTATAAGTGGATGGTTTTCGTGGATAACGTGCGGAGGGTGTGGATAAAGGATGTGGGGGGGATGCGGATGATGGAGCAAGAGTTGGGGGTGGCTGTGGAGGGGATGGTGGACGCGCGCGGGTATAAAGTAGCCGGTTTGCACATCGTGGGTTGTGGGGTGTGTAGAAGGTAGGGAGGGGGGTGTAGAAGGATTGTAGCTTCTACACAGGCGGTGTGGGGGGAGTAAGGGGTTGTCAGGCAGGGAATGAGGGCTTTTACACGGATGCACATCCACTACTAAATACTACTTCTCTTGTAATTATAATGATTAATAAGTAAGGTACAGTAGGGCGTGAAAATGGCTGTTATGTGTATTACTTTCCCTTTCGGCGGAATTATGAATAGGTGAGGTTGGGACAACCAGGGAGTAGCAGATTGTGGGGGCGAGGATATGGTGAAGGCGGTGTTTTTTGATGTGGGGGAGACGCTGGTTAATGAAACGCGGGTTTGGGGGACGTGGGCGGACTGGTTGGGAGTGACGCGGCTCACTTTTTTTGGGGTATTGGGGGCCGTGATTGCGAAGGGCGAGGAGCACCAGCGCGTTTTTGAGATTATCAGGCCGGGGTTCGATCTGGAGAAGGAGAAAGCTGCGCGGCTGGAGGCAGGGCTGCCGGATGGCTTTGACGAGGGGGACATTTATCCTGACGTGAAGGGGTGCTTGAGAGCGCTGGCGGAGGCTGGATATATGATCGGGCTGGCGGGGAACCAGCCTGAGGTGTCGGAGAAGGTGTTGAAGAGGATGGGGCTGCCTGTGGATGTGGTAGCGTCGTCTGCTGGGTGGGGAGTAGCGAAGCCTGATGCAGGATTCTTTGAGAGGGTGATCGAGGCTACGGGTTATGCGCCAGGAGAGATCGCTTACGTTGGGGACAGGCTGGATAATGATGTGCTACCAGCGATGGAAGCGGGGCTGGTAGGAGTGTTCATCAGGAGGGGGCCGTGGGGATATATTCAGGCGCAATGGCCTGATGTGGAGAAGGCAGATATGAAGATTGAGTCGCTTGAGGAGCTGCTTACCGCCCTGGGCGGAATCAGCAATTATGAATGATTAATTGGTGTGAGGGACGATTAGCGCGAACGGGGGAAGGGGAACGGGGGTACAGAGGGGGCAAAGGTTCTATTAGAGATGAGGTACGGGGTGAATAAGAGGTAGCCGGTTGTGGGTCAGGTATAGTGATTTCCCCGGATTATGCACAGGGGCTGAGGGTGCTATAATGGGGCAAGTTCCGCTTATGGCGGTGTTGAGTTGGCTGTAGAAGAGTATCTAAGTTGAGCAGGAGAGGGCGGCAGCGATGAAGATATCATGTTTGCAGGAGAACTTGCATAAGGGGTTGCAGACTGTGAGCAAGGCGGTGGCGAATAAGACTACCTTGCCGGTATTGAACAATATACTGGTTTCGACGGACGGGGGGCGTCTGAAGTTGACGGCTACGAACCTGGAGGTGGGGATCACTAACTGGATAGGGTGCCAGGTTGAGGAAGAGGGGGCGATCACGGTGCCTGCCAGGTTGCTGACCGACTTTGTGTCGGGTTTGCCGAACGAGCGGATCAGCATGGAGCTAGATGAGAAGACACGCACGCTGCACCTGAAGTGTGCACGGTACGAGGCGAATATCAAGGGTATATCGGCTGAGGAGTTTCCGATTATTCCTGAGGTGACGGAGCAGCCGGTGGCGCAGGTGCCTGCGCCTTTGCTGAAGGAGATGATAACGCAGGTGGCGCTAGCGGCTTCGAGCGATGACAGCAGGCCGGTGCTGTCGGGTGTGTATGTGCAGATAGAGGGGCGAGAGATGGTGATGGCGGCTTGCGACGGCTTCCGGCTGGCGAAGCGCACCACGCAGCTTGGGGGGCCTGTGGACAACGCGCTCAAGCTGATTGTGCCGTCGAAGTCTATGAGCGAGCTTGCGCGTATATTGCCTGACGATGAGGGGGAGGATGCGGAGCCTGTGAGCATTGTGCTGACGCAGAACCGCAACCAGGTGCTATTCAGGCATGAGAATCTGGAGGTGACATCACGGCTGGTGGAGGGGAACTATGTAGATATACAGCGTGTTATACCTGCGGATTGGGCTACGCGGACGGTGGTGCCGACGGCTGAACTGGCGAAGGCCGTGAGGATGGCATCAATATTCGCCAAGGATTCGGCGAATATTGTGCGGGTGCAGGTGGAGCCGGGGGCGGACCTGACGCCGGGAGTTATTACTGTGTCGGCGAACGCAGCGGAGGTGGGCGACAATATCAGCCAGTTGGATTGCAGCGTGGATGGGGAGGCTGGGCAGATCGCTTTGAATGCGCGGTTTCTGGTTGATGTACTGGGGGTGATACGCACTTCGCAGGTGGCTATAGAGACCAAGAGTTACCAGTCGCCTGCGGTGCTGAAGCCAGTTGGGGAAGATGAGTATTTGCATGTGATTATGCCTATGTATTTGCCTAACCGGTGATCGGTGGTCGGTGATGAGTTGGAAGGAGTGGTGGTGTGCCACTCCTTTTGTTTCACGTGAAACATTGGGGAGTGAAGAAGGAATGCGTGATGGACGGTGGAATAGTGGCCTACTTGTTGCATGTAGGTTGTTCGGCTATAATGTCGGATAGTGC
>JADEYI010000577.1_pt1 | contig 46353 bp, 60 predicted proteins | sample 8542331 | NCBI WGS metagenome assembly JADEYI01 (sample SAMN16510988, study PRJNA670497) | mine drainage metagenome | isolation source: biofilm near Copperflume 1 | place: Germany: Marsberg coppermine Kilianstollen | collected 2018-02 | reverse complement strand
GCTTGGTGGTGGAGGGCTCGGCGGCGGAGGGACCTGTAGCACATGCATCTTTGACTGACCTCGCTCACCTCATCACCTGGCTTCTGTTTCTCGCAAGTTGATTTTCAGGATTGAATTCTAACACTAACAAGGCATGTCAATCTGGCAGCCAGCAACACAGATCCTGCATGAATGACAAGCATGCTTCCGTCTTCATAAGGAGCGGTGGTACTGAAGGTGTACCGGTGGAGGGCTGGGCGGAGGGGGGCTCGGCGGTGGCGGGCTGGGGGGCGGCGGGGAGGGGACCACGATGCCACAGGACTCGGTGCGGAAGGCGCAGCCGTCCAGAGGCGCGCAGCAGTCGCCGCTGCCGCCAAAGAGGCCGCAGCAGGACGTGCAGGCGTACTCTATCTGGTATTCCTCTCCCGGATTGACCTGTGCGGCAAACCCCACTTCTTCTCAAGCCACTTGATGCCCTGTGATCATGCCCTCAATATAGAAGCAATAAGCCAGATGTAGTAGATGAAGCTTCGACGCATGCAGGTTGGCACGGCATGTATTCCTTGCGTGCCAGATGTTGGAGCCACTGGAGAGTCACTCATGGGAAGGCACATCAACATTGACACTGCTCAATGTGGAGGAGGCACTCAGCTTTTCTAGTATCTCTGCACATCACCAGCTCCGTGACATTTATACAGTAAGAAATTATTTCTTGGCAGAAGATTCAGGGCTGTTCACCGGGGCGGCGACTTGGGTGACGCTCTTGACAGGGATGATCCACAGCTGGAAGACGTTGTTGACATCGTTGGGGCCCGAAGCAAACTGCACGCTCAGCGGCAGCAGGCCGGCAGGGAGGTAGGGAACGTCGTGGCAGACCAGCGTCGCGTCATAATTGCCGGCGGAGGACGTCTGCAGGCTCGCGCCGTTGAGCGTCACCTCGGCGTGGCCGCTGTACCGCGCGCACACCCTGCGCGACGATGAGTAATAGATTAGTCATGTTATAATGATTAGTATTGGGTGAGTCAGTGGGTCGCCTGACTTGGCAGAAGGTGTGCCGGCACACGCGCGTATGCGCCTGTCCGGGTCTCTGTTCAACTCTGCAAACCGGTGCTTGGAAATTCCTTTAGATTGTGCTCAGGAACCAAAGATGCTGTTTGATTGCCATGCTGCAGCTTCAAGTCAACCCCTACATACACAGGTCAGCAAAATAACTTTTGACAGGAGCAACAGGAGCATCCTGTGTTGCTAGGCGCAAGTTTTCTTCATCCTCTCTGGAAAAATATTTTCTCAGGCTAAATTGGAGCAGAAGCAGCCAACAGCTTGTGATAATGGATATCATCGAGGTGTGCTGTGCCAGTGATACCTGAAACGATTGGCGTAGGCTGAGGTGTCGAGGCCTGCTGAGCTGGATGTGATGCCAGCTGTCGCTGCCACCTGGACGTATCCCTCCAGCTGCATTCCATAGCACTTGCTATATTTCCCCGCGTCCAGGAGAGGCGACCCAGGGAACACACCTCCATACGCCTGCACAACAAATATTTTGGAGCCTGGCCATAAGATTGTCATGACTTGCCTTTTCTGCCAATAAGCAATTGGGCTGCAGTGAAAGGCATGCATGTCTCAGCAGGACTGTTTATTCTTCCTGCTAATTGAAGGGAGCATCCAGTCAATGAGGACCTCATTGGAATGTGAAAGGTATGTGAATTGGAGCAATCGTGTGCCAGTGCTGGGGAGGGATGCGGTCCCCCCACCTTCATGAGGGAGGGGTCCTGGCAGCGCTGCGGCAGGGAGGGGTCCGCCTGCAGTCCCCCAAAGTTCGGCAGGCCATACGGCTTGCTGCTGCTCGAGTTGCAGTCCGCTCCGTAGGCGTCCGGGTACATTGTAGCCTGCCCACTCACACACGCCAAGAATCTCCATCAAAATGTGAGCAAGCAACACTTGCAATAGATTAGACAGCAATGACAAACTGTACTGCAGGTAACACATCAGTGGCTGCACAATTTCTTTCCAGGCGCCACCTTCTCCGAGCCTCACTGTACCAAATTGCACAGGCGTGAATTTGCAACAGTCTATTGCACACGCCCTACAAGGACGCAAAATTTGATGACATGTGCAATCTTCAGACAGTTTGAACATCCATGTGAGGCTTGCATGTGCACCTTGAGCCCGTAGAGAAGCTGCCCGCCGCTGAGCTGGTCGGAGGAGGCCTCCCCGGCGGGGCAGGTCCCCCCGGCCACGCTCTGCACCAGAATCTGCCCAGGCGCCACCTTCACATTTTGAGAGGTCCCTGGAATAATGTCCCATTGTCAGAAGTCGGCGGGCTTTGATCTTGAAGAACAAAGCTTGCCGGAGGGTGACTCCGTCAAGTTCATTGCATCTAGTCTGTGGTCTTTGCATTTTGATCTTTCCTATCTGAGTACTGCTGACTGAGTAGGGCCGAGACGGGGTATCACTTACTAGGTAGAACATATGAAATGCTGACAGGTGGGTTTCTGAGACACCATGCTCCAGAGGTGCAGCCAAGAAAGAACTTACCTGCTCCGAGGCTGCAGGCAGGAGCTCGGCTGATGAGGCATGCACTTTTAGGCCCGCTGCAGTGCACTTGGGTGGAGCCACTGCCAGCTTTCAGGAAGCTGACTGCCCAGGAAGATGGCCCTGTCCCTGGCTGGCTGTCTGTGATATTCACTTGCAGGTAGACGTGCAAGCCATTATCCAACCATTGCACCTGTTGCAAGGCAAAGGCACTATAATCTCACAGGCAGTACCGAAAAGTCCTTTAGCTGCTGTGTTGAGTTGTTCTTCTTTGAGTTGTCGATATGCAGGTCCAATAAATATTGCCCCGGTGCACCCAAATCATGTGGCCATTGATTGTATCAGAGTGATGCCAGGTGTGAGGCGTACCTTGCACCCTTGCGTCACAGATCCTCCATAGACGTCCAGGCTCCTGCCTTGCCTGCCTCCCAGGCTGATCGTTTGGCAGCCATCCACTGAGAACTCTGACGCCTTGGCAGAAGGACGCCCAAACCATCTCGATTTTACTGCACAGGCGCAAACATAATTTTTCTCGAGCTGAACAAAGGTCTTACTTTACCAGGCAAAAAAGTAGGCGTGAAGCATCAACAAACACTATTCCTGCAGAAAGTGTACGACAGTCAAAGTGCACGGTCAGCCCCGAAAACATCGTCTACGCTAGAGACCTGAACAGCGATCGCACCTACTGCAGCTTCCAAAGACGCTCCCGAAATTACCTGCCCTCGAAATTGTTCCCTCCTGGTCGAGGTGGTACACAAACTGTAGTCGGGGAATACCCTCCCATCGGTTATGTTGGCAGCGGCCACGAGCAGTGCCGTGGATTGGTCCGCTGAAGCGACCTGTAAAAATGGCTTTTCAATTTGTTTCTGCCAAGTGCAGGGATTGAAGCACCCAAAGTCCGGACCATGCGTTGTCCGTTGATCTTACTATATGTAACGCGGCATGCACAAGGACGGAGGCTTGACCCAGCACAGCAACGGATTGCATTGTATGGATGTAAAGAATTTCAATGAAGATTACCTTTAGAAGAGCCGATATGGCAATCACAACACTCAGGGATGCTGAGGTGTGGCGCCACATCTGTTCCACCCGGCCTCTGCTAGAGACACACTCGAGGTTTTCTGGTATGTGTCATAAAGTATGTGGTTGTTTTGGAACGAAATAGACGTTCAAGGGGCCTTTGAGGAGACTAGCTCAATTTGTGGCTTTGTGTCCTGGCAGCGCAGTCTTGAACAAGTTTACAATGGCACGTGACGTCAACCCATGTCACGTGCCGCAAAGCTGGATGACAGCACAACCTGTCACTCATGCACCCATGCAACCTGTCATCCATGTCCTCTACAATGCTGCTATCACGAAAAAACACTCAAATGCTAGGTGACCTCAATAAATCCATGCTGTAATAACGTTGACGTCATGACCAAGTTGATCAAGTTATCACAGCAATTAGCATTCTGCCTTCTCGAGATCTCAGCTACATAGGGTGCCCCATCTGGAGGTCATCTGGCTACTAACGACCAGAGACTTACGTAATCAATATTATTTTGTGTCCCAATGATCAGGGCTGGAAGAGGGAGTAAACACGCTGCATGCGGTGGCAGGTCTCAATCTTGGCCCTGGGCGGGTTTGGGGCAACCAGCTCTAACAAATCTGCGCGCAGATTGGGCCACTCTGATTGCACTGTCAATCCCACTATGCCCAGCCCGGATGTGTGCCTCCTGTAGAGTGCTCGAGTCTCCCAGTACACCCTGAGTAAGCAGCACATCCCCGTCATGATCAGGGATCATGCCGTCCAAGTCTGCATAAAGACATGTGCTGCAATGCAGCCAACACATTTGCTATTGCCATGGTGCACATGAGAGAGGAGACCCATCCTGCAGTTGTTGAGTAGCCAAATGCAGACATGCCACAATCCAAAGGACAATGCAAATGAGCAAACCTACTAAAAATTACTCGCCTGTGGCTGGTAGTCACCCAGACCTGAACTGGCCCCAGCCACACAACTAGGCCCCTGCTATTAACAGTTTGATCACATTGACAAGCAGTTAATATGATGACTAATGGGGGCCTAAGCTTAGGAAATAAGGGTGCGCACCTGGCGACTCGCCAGACGACCTCGCCCTGCAGTTCTGGCGTTCCCTCCTGCGCCAGCTTGTGGATTGTGCGCTCAACTTCAACCATCGCCATCCTGACAACATAGCATGCATGACTTTATTTTGGATGCCTTTCTAGGAGCCAAGGAAGGGAGAGGAGAGAGGTTGCATGCATGGCGGATGATGGGGATCACTCTCATGGAAGCGGTCTGAGGTGGCCAGGAACTGTGGTCAGGGCGGACACTTTGAGAGCTAGTAGGAAATTCAATCCATTCCTGGATCTGACAGCCAGACCACGTGAATGACCCATCCTCACCGCTGCCATGATAACAAACCCAAAAGCCAGACAATTGTGCCATAGGCCGCTGCGCTGCTCCAGAAACATGGCTACCCACTTCACACAAATAATGGGCCCCCGGTACTATAGAGATGGACACTATACTAAAGGTATTGCCTTTCATGCAGGCAAGACCATGATGAAGTCAACAATAGGAAGCTGAACAGGACCAAGGTACCCTCTGCACTTGGTGCAACAGAGCAAGCAGGAAGTCTTGCAGCCAGCAGTATTATTACTGTTATCATTATCATTAATATTACTATTATTGCACTCTTTTCCTGCCAAGAGGCAAGGTGCGTCCTGCAGACAAGTCGCAGCTAAAGGCTGACATAAAAAACCCCTTGTTGGACTAGAAAGATCCAAGCAAGACCCAATTAATTTGGTCATGGTGCTCAGTATTTGTACCGCGCCCCGCCAGCCGGGGCCGGGGCCTGCCAGCAGTATAGCGCAAGTAGAAAATGGATTTATTGTAATACAAAGCTATTTTTATTTAGGGTTAAGGGGAAAAAAAGTAGAAGCTTTTTTTATTTGAATTCATCACTAGCCAGAATAAGTGCGCACCTGGCGGGCAGATTCTCGCTGCGGGGTCCGGGAGGCTTGGGGGTCAGCCACCGGAACAGCGCAAGGCAATCTGCTAATTTCATTCCCTAGACCCGACCTTGTTGAACTCGCATTCGGACCATTCCTAGCCTGATAAAGGCACACCTGGCAGGGAGTGCCTCGCTGCGTCGGTCGGGAGGCGAGGGGGTGAGCCACCTGAAGAGGGCATAACAAGTTCCCCCGGCGATGAGCAGGGAGGGGACCGCGGCCACCACCGCCACCGTCAGCTCATTCGCGCGCAAAATCTGATCCAGCTCCAACATCGCGCTCTCCGTGTCCAGCTTCAGCTTCTGCACCTGTTTTGAATTCAACCGCGATACTTACATAATGAAGAATGGTGTAATGATGTGAAGGGATGCTAGGGAACAGACCGATGCTTAGTGTTCAGCTTCAGCTTCTGCTCGCCTGTTCCAAATGAATCGCAGATTTGATATGATTTATGTACGAGAGGTGAACATTGTTGGCCTCAATGTCCAGCTTTAAGGAAAATTCCTGCTGAGAAAGCAAGGTAATGACAATTAAAGGTGCAAGAACAGATATCTGCAGCTGGCCCTTTGAAGCGACAACGATCTCTGTTGATAACTGTGAGTTCTCCAGGGTTGACACTGTCATCATTACTGCACATTACCAACAATCAACCTCCTTTAGCTCACAAATATCAATTTGTAAGACGACAGATTGATGATCATGTGGATATTGTATGTCTTACCCTCCTGCACGCAAATGCAACTGTGCCATAATGATGACGGCATTATCCCCAAAACTCTGCACTTTCCCGCTCGCCATCACTAAAAAGCGTTGCCCAGACTGCTCCTGGCACATTGTTTCAATGCCAGTCTGTTGGGGGAGATTCTCATATGGTGATGTATCACTGGTCTTGCCTGGGTTTGGCGAGTCCATCAACGGACAGCTTCTCTGGCAGCCTTTCACTGCAGCTTGCCTGGAGATGCTTGCCTATTGGCAGGAACAGCGTTTGCTCACAATCATGATAATATGTAGTACATATACTGGCGGATTTTGACAATCTACCTGTATGAGTATGGCACGCAGCAGCGAGCCGTTGACGATGTTGCGAATGGGCTTCTTCAGTTCATCCTCGTAGCAGCTCATCATGAATGCCATGCCCGGCAGCAGTTCGTCGCCTTCCTCACCCTTCCCCTCCCTGGCTTTCTCCCCTTCCGCCGTCGCATTATTATCTTCCGCCCCCACCCGCTCCAGCGCCGCCGAAATCTCCGGATCCACCTTCTTCTGTGCTCAGCAAACACCGCAATCTTCAGGAAATTTAAAACCATGCATAGGGGCCCTGTATTCTCTTTGCTACTTGATCGACAGGATCTCGCATTTGAGGTCCCGGGAACAAAGGTGCCATGGTGGCATTGCGCACGGTACAGCATCAGGGCCCATGAATCTGCTTTGCCTATTTACTGGCCATCCATCCAGATCATCGTTTGATGCCCCAATGAATACAGTGCGGTACACGTGTAGGTGAAGCTATGACGCGGCATTAGTGTCATGTCTTTTCAACGCAGTGGCATCTTTCCTGGACAGTTTCCAGTGCAAACACCCACTAGCGCATGTACAGCGTCAGGATTGCAGATTGTTTCATGTGCGGTGACTTTTAAGCATGCAGAGAACCCAACGTGGAGGCCAAGTGGGCCTCAAAATCGCGCAGCAAAAAGACATGGCATGCACAAGCTCTTGAGAAGACAGCTCACCCAATCTGTAACCAATAATATACATGCAACACATCCCTGGATATGATCTGAGGGACCCACCGTGGAGGCCTTGCCAAAGTCGGCCTCAAAGTCGCGCAGCATGCGTTCAAGCGAGGCCTTATCCGTCTCATATTCCCCCACGCTGACGATGCTGCGGCGCTGGCGGAAGGTGGCAAACAGCTCGTCCTTGAGCTGTAGCAGAGGCACGAGCACTCGGTCCCGGTACGCACTGGTTACGGACTCAGCCACGGAGCGCGCCCACATTTCCAAGTCGTCGCTGCCCGCCAGCGGGCTGTGCCTGCGGGCCGGCAACAGAGCACACCTCGCATAAAGTTTCTGGATCTGCCTGTGGTAAACTCTCGCGGGGGGCGCAAGAATGGGAAGACGCATGTGTCCGTGCATCAATACATGCACCAGCATGTGGCGCCGGTATGCGTTCGCCTACCACATTGGGGGTCCCGAGCGAGTGATATGTGCTGTTGTCGCAAAATCCTGGCCTCTGATGTAGAAAACTCTTTCTCTGGATACCACAGGGATGAACAGGTGTTTTGTAGCTAAGCCAAAGGCATTCAGGGCCAAGCACACGAGTGTGCACTTGTACTCTTAACACCTTAAAAGCAGGACGCACATAAATCTATGCCCGGCATTCTGCTTGATCTACCAGATGTATATGCTGGAATGTGTGCCAAAGTAACAAGCGACCCTAGTAAAGGGCCCGCTCATCGAAGGAAACTGCAGCACCAGTAATTGATCTGTACAATCACTGGAAGAGGCCTGCAGCTATCACGCGAGCCATGCTTACGCTCACACCCTGGCGTTTGCATCTGGTAGGAGTGCATGATCTTTAAATTCGTTTTTGATCTCACGCACTATATTGTATATATTTGCAAAGAGAGGGGGAGCGCACAGGTAGAGGAAGCGAGCGCTCCAGAAGCAGGCGAGGCCTATGAAGGAGTAGCGAATCCAGTGCTGCTTGTACTTGGACGGGGCCGCCAGCCACTCCGGGATCCTGCACACCATGCCTCAAGAATCGCACACGGACACCATGCCCTCTTATCCTGCACCTAGACGGCAGTCAATATGTTATCTTAATTCCTCCTTTTTTGGAGCTGGCAGGGTCTGCCCAGCTCCTTGTGATAGACATCTGGATTGCCATCCTTCTGTCCTGCCCTGAAGTTGACAAGGAGTCAGAGTGTGTCTTGCTGTTAAGAAGTATCTACAAAGCCTCAGGCAACTGTATCCCTAGAGCCAATAACCCCTACTGCCCCTGAGCCCCGGGAAAGTACGTTTGCTTCTTAAATCTAACAAGTCGTTCTGCACCCCGTACAAGTAATCTTCTGGATGTGGACACCTGTCACAGCACTGTTATTCTTGCAGTAAGTTCCCATAGAAAAACAAAGGCCACTGCGGCAGACATGCACAGAAGAGCACCTGATGATGCCATGGCGGCGGGACGAGGCGCCGGCGGCAGCCGCCAGCGCAGCGTTTGCTGACGTGGACGATGTCGCGGATGACTCAAAGATGAGCACGGCAGCTGCTCGCTCCAGGGCTGTCTCAACCTCATCATCACACTCCTCTTCTAGAGATCCTGACTTCGCTCTGTGCACCCAGATGCAGTGAGAACCTCCATTGAAGGTTGCAGGCAGCAAGTGCAGAGAGCGCTCACATCCAGATGTGGGAGTAAAATGCAGAGGGTCTGTCAGTGCTTTGAACTGGCATCTCTGCTTCTCCCACTTCCAGATCTTCAGAGCTTTCTGCAACTGCTGCCTTTGTGCCACCAGCAAAAGAAAAGAGACTCAGCAATACTTGCCACCCGATGGTATCACCCTGCAAAGGCTTATCTGCACGAGTGTACCCTACACTCCTGACCCAGCCATCAGACACTGCATGACAGTTCAAGTTCAAAATCTTTTGTAGACAGCCACCGGCACCCACCTGCCGCCTTCCTCTGCGCCATCGTCCTTGCTCAGGAATTCAGCGCTGAACCCGGTGATGCGCTGCAGCTTTCGCGCCGCGCGCTCTGTGAGGGCCCGGGCCGCGGCCGCGGCTTTGTGCATGAGCGTGGCGGCCATCTCGGCGTGGGTTTCCTCCGGCGGGCAGGCCGTCAGCTCCTCGGCCGCCCTCCTTGCATCCTCCACTGCCTGTCTCCAGAAAAAGTTCAACGTTGATGACCGATGGCGCTCTACTGTCCTCTATCAAGAAGGAGACTTGCCGCACACCCTGCTGTACATGTTGATGCATTGATGACAGGCAGGAGACCTTGACACGCAATGTTAGCTATGGTCGACCCTCCCTTCTGATATTTTGGGCTGGTTTGTAAGTACTGTAAAAATGGTGTCTGTGGACTTGGCCCCGACACACGGCACTGGAAGAGCATGTCATAGCTGGGCATCTATTTCCAAGAGAAGGCCGAATGGATTATATGCAGCATTGCATGACTGCATGTTATGGGCTGTTCAGGCAATTGATGGTGTGGAGAGGGTGCCTCACCGTTGACACGCTCAGCACGCAGTGCAGGGCGGCGTCGCGCGCGGCCGCGAACAGGCGATCCCTCTCATCGGCCGCGGGGCCCCCGGTCCCCCCGGCTGCGCACGGCTGCGCGGCGGCCGCCGCGGCCGACAGCGAGCGCGCCGCCTCGGAGCCGGCCGCCAGATTCAGCTGGGCCGCGCCGTTGTGCACCTTTGCTAGCGCCTCGCACAGCCGCCCACGCAGCGCCCTCAGCAGTATCACCTGCAGCGCAAAAATGTTGCGCTCAGTATCAGAACCACACACAATGCAGCACTAAAGGAGAGCTGCTGCAGTGGAAGTGTCTAACAGTTGCCCTCAGGCTTCCTCATATTGGAAGCAGTGCAGAAGGCAGGATTATTTCAACGGAGTACCTAGCTAGGGCAACAAAAGGCTCACCACAAGTCCGAAGAAGATGCATGCCAAGTGCTTGCTGTGTATGACGGTGTGCTACTTTCCCTCGGCAACCACTTCACAGTTCCTCACAGCCTGACAGGCCTTCATGCCTTAAGCAGCGATACCAAGAGAGCACTCACCCGCCGCTCTATCTGGTCGGTGGCATTTGGCTGCTTCAGGGCACCAAGGCGGCGCCGTGGATGGCCTCGCAGAAAGTCCACGCAGTCCAGCACGAAGGAGGTCGGCCCCTGGCCCAGCAGGAGGAAGCTGCGGTGCGCGCCGCCCTTCAGCCGCGCCGACCAGAAGCTCAGACTGCCGTCCGCTGCATCCACATCGTGCAGCAGCCTGCACAAGAATTAGAACTCGAAATCCAAATCAAATTTGGCGCCGCGTCCAGTTGCGTTGGAATAATTGGAATCACTGAAACCATGGTATTGATTTAGTTGCTCCTGTTGAATCAGTGGCTCTGCAGTGCATCTGGCAGCGTCAGGATTGCCATACTCGGGGAGCTGGGTAGATGCCTGTACTCAAAGGTTCCCCTTTGGCCAAGAACTAATTGTAGACAGGCAGGCAAAGTTTGTCTCCACTTCTGAACTGAAGATGGAAAGAAAAAGGGGACAGTGATACGTGTTTAAGATGGGATCTCCTGCAGCTGTGAATGTGGGTGATGCACTTCAAGCATGCATGGTAGAATGGGACCTTTGGAGAAGTGCTATACATCAGAGAGTCCAGGCACCTGATAAGTGAGGTAGCATGAGTACAAATACAGTACTAAAATTCTGAGGGTGGTGATTGCAGACCTGTCTGATGCGATCTGGGCGAGCTGCAGGGATGTCAGCCATTGCACGGCAACACATTCATCCTGCAATCAGGAGAGATGGTGACTTAATTAACAATAGTCTTGAAAGCACTGCAAAAGAGAGTGTTGAGGGAATTGTCATCAATGCATCAGCATGCTTTTCAAACTACAGCTGTCCTGCAGGGATGTGCAGGTTACCTGATCTGTTTCGATAACCTGTCGGAGCGCGAACAGCAACCCAGACGCGCGTTCACCGCTCAGGCCACCAACTGGGAGCACATCCGGCACTGATGCTGCTGTTATTACTCGATATGTCCTGCTCAAAACGCGGATGGGGAAGAACAGGACCTTCTTGACCAATCTCGTAATCATGTTGCCTTCTACATTGTCTTAGAACGCGGTGTCAGAAGGCATGCTCATCCTGACAGCATTGCAATCTTCAGGTGAGGACTTTCCTCAACAGCGCTGATGAGTGTTCAACTGCACACATAAATGGAGTATTAACGGAGTCCATGTTTGAAGTTGTCTTGTTGATCTTCAGGTCAAAGACCAGTTCAGTTTGCGCCTTCAGGAGAAAGCCCACGTAACGCTGACTCACTGTCTCGAGAGTCTTTCCGAAACCGTCTTGAAAGCAACACCGCAAACTTGCCTCAGGAGCGTCGTCGGTCCCACAAATATATCGGATTCCGAGAAAGCATCTTTCAGTCACATCAGAATCCAGAGAGCCTAGCAAGATGCCGGGGCACCACTTCAAGGTCTCGGCTGTGCTGCCCATTGCAGCTTCTGACTACTTTATCGAGCGTGACAGCGCCGCCTTTCGATCCCTCATCTCAAAGGTGAAGTCAGCATCGAAGTTCCTATCTATCCAGGAGAGTTCCTTGCTGCTTGTCTGGCAATATCTGCATTTCCTTGGACATTTTACGTAAGACGTGGTCGATCTGGGACGAGCGCGATCCTGAAACCATCCGACCTGTGAAAGAAGCACAAGATAGTACTATGGAAGATAAATTGCGTGTGGCGTATGATAAGAGAATTGCCACACCGACTAAAGATGTGTTTGGTCACAGAGCATGAAGGTGGGATCACTCGATATCGTGGACGGCTGGATGGAGGGGGAGGCGGAGGTCTACAAGTTCGTGACGATGCTCGAGGTGGATAAGTACGTGCCGAAGAGCTTCCAGAGGCACTTCGCCAAGCAGGGCTTGCAGTATACCGACATCATCACCTATGACCCCAAGCTCATTGCCTGCCCGCCCTACCGCCTGCCCGTCAAGAGCATCGCTCCAATCCTCCCAGAGAAGGTATACAAGTGCCTTCCCACTCTTTCACTGAGTTGATGTGCAGACTCCTGCCCTTCAATCCTAGGCACCATACTGAAAGCAGGGCAGAGCCCAATGTTTCAGGACGGCCTGAAGATGTCGGTGTTGGAGGCACCCATGGAATCTATCTCTGCTATCTCAAGCACCAAGCTGCCACTGGCGCTGATCACTTCCTCAAGCGCTATTTGTTGAAGATGTCCGGGTGATCTGTGCAGTTGCGCAATAAGGGTCACTAAGCACCCTCAAAGCAGTGGGCTGCTGAAGGGGTTGCGGCGGTATATGTAGTCGCACATGTAGTGTTGCAAGACACCCTCATGAGATTGGTCTGCCGAGGATGCTGTGGTGGTATGTGCAGCCGCGCGTGAACCGTCAATTAAATGCGAAGCACGCTTGCAAAGCGGTCTGTTGAAGATGAGATTGTGGTGGGTGCAGTCGCGCATCGAGTGCGTGCTCACGATAGAGGACGAGCAGCCCGGTGTGAGCTGCCGCCAGACGCTGGAAGGCGAGGTGGAGTTCAAGCTGTTGGGGCTGGGGCACCTGGCACAGCGAATCGTGGTTGACAACCTGGAGAAGGTGTACCAGGGGATGCCCCTGGTCGTGCAGAGGTAATTCTTATAGTGCATTTTCCTGGCCCCATGCATGGCTGCTTGTCTCTTGTTTTGCATCGTGGTTGACAACCTGGAGAAGGTGCATCAGGGGATGCCCCTGGTTGTGCAGAGGTGATTCTTGTAGTGCAATTTTCCTAGTCTCCACCCCATGCATGACTGCTTGTCTTTTGTTTCGCATCTTGGTGGGCAATCTGGAGAAGGTATATCAGGGCATGCCCCTGGTTGTGCAGAGGTACTTTTCGGCATTGCAATTTTTCCTAGTCTCTACCCCATGCATGTTGCCTTTCTCTTGTTCTGCGTCGTGCATGAATCTCATGCATGAGTCCCTGAGTAGAATCTCTCTGGAGAAGGTGTATCAGAAGGTGTAGATGTAATCAGGGGATGCCCCTGGTTGGGCAGAGGTACTTTCTGGCAATTTTACTCTCCCAGCTCATGATCCCATGCATAACTGGTATCCTCTTGTTATTTCTGGCCCATCTTAGCACTGGAACAAGTGTGGGAGTCTATTCGGTCAGAATAAGTTGGTGCATGGCTGTCAAGGGACTGGAAACATGCAGGTGCCTTAGTACATACAATGCTGCATCACCCCCAACTCAGGGACCTTAGGGTGCTGCATGGCATTTTTTTGCACTGGATACATACAGATGCCCTTCTGCTTTACAAGCTACATCAGCCCAACTCAGTTGTTGGACCATCTGCAGAGAAGTGGAGAGGAGAAGAAGAAGAAGACCGATTTTTATTGGTGGCTTGTAGGTGGGTGGACTTCAGGAACGAGGTGTTGCAGCACGAGGGCGGCAGGGACATTCTGTTCTCTGGGCGTCCGGACAACCATGGCATCGGGTGGATCAGTAACCGCATCACTGCGATGGTGCAGGTGCGTAGCGGGGTGTGTTGTTATGTCTTTTGCATGTGCTTTGAGGGTGACGAAATGCACTCTGAGAACAAGAATTCAGCCTGGGCTGGATTTGATTGGCCTCCAAATGGTGCTTTGGGGTAAATTAGGTCCCGCTGGGGGGATTTCTCGTTCTTAGAGTGACATTTGCATGTCCTGTATGCTCTCACCAGGATATAACAAACAGCCAAGTATGGATGTCCGCACAGCTGGGCTTGCGGTGGTCAACATGCACTGATCAATGTTGGGCGGAAGACTGGCATGTCAAATTTTGTGCCGCAAACCCACTTGGAAGGCAGGCACTTGCTCAATATATTTTCTATAAATTATGGTGTAATCGCCATGCAGGCACCTTACAGCACGCAGCAGTTGGAGGAAGCTGCCCAGCCGGGCAGTTCAGCTGCCCAGGTGGCCCTTTCAGCTGGCAGAGCTGCCGTGCCTGATCAGGCAACGTCCAGTCAGTCTGGACAGTTGCAGCCCAGCACAGCGGCGACTGAGGCAGGAAGCTATGGGGAAGCTGCCCAGACGTCGGAATCTGCAACAGCAGGTGGACAGCAAGAAGGAGGGGAGGACGATGTCTACTATGATGCTCTAGACGGTACGCAACATCAAAGGTTTGATATTTAGAAAGATTTACATAGGGCACACAGGCTCTGGCAAAGCAAGCTGCACTCTGTTGTACACCGTGTGATCTGGCTAATCCAGAGAATGATTTGCTTCTTCTGGGTGTTCGCTGCCCCTTGGCAGGGCAATGGCAGCAGTGATGCACTCTGATCATGCATACTCATTGTGCGCTAACCGTGTGCCCCAACCATGTGCTTATATTTCTTCATATGCAATGTGCGTGCCGACGTGAAATAAAAGCAAATTTTTATACTTTGCAATTTCTGTGTTGATGATGAGAGAGCAATTTGCATGCAGACTGGGCCTGGGCAGATGAAGAGGCCATGTTGGACAGCTGCGCAGCCACACAAGCAGCTGTGAGGACGGACCACAGGGCGGCTGCTGTGTGGATCCGGCAAGCCTCGCAGAAGAGACTCAAAATTTCACGCATTGACATCACAGCCGCGGCGGACACCAACCATACACCAAGCGCTCCCGGCGATACCCACCCAGGTATGTTCTGCAGTATTTGTACCGTCCCGGCTGGCGGGGGGCGGTACAAATACAGAGCACCGTGCCCACGGTTGATTGGGTCTTGCTTAAATCTGGCGAGTCCAACAAGGGGTAGGATTGTGGCAGCCTTTAAATTGCAACTTGTCTGCAGGACGTAGGTGCCTTTTGGCAGGAAAAGCGTGTAACAGTAATAAAAAAAATATGTTCTGCGCATGGTCTTGTGTTTTTAATGTTAATGCATGCTTTTGTTAGTCCAGAAATGGAGTGTGTGCGTTGCAGCGACTCTCAATGATTCCCTTCCACCCTTCCCTTCCTTGACACTTCCTCTACCAATGGCAGATGCATGCACCGTTGCAGTCCGTGTTGGTCTGTGCCTAGGTCCTGGATCAATGGCCCATTGCCCCTCAGGGAGTACAGCAGGAATAAAGCAGGTTCATGATCAATGATCACATGTGCACAGTGATCGTTAGTGCTCCTGAGCCGAGAGATGTTTGCATTTTTATACATTCCTGTTCAGTCATTACATATTTTATAATTTACAATATATAAACAGTATTTACACAACGAGGCAGCCCTTCCTCCCTATTTTGGCGCTCGCACTGAATTTCATGTATACAATCCCTTCTGGTTTTATGTGTGCGGTGTGCAGATGGGACGGACAAGCACCGCTCCGCCATTGGCAGGCGCTTCTCCAAGACATTCCACAAGAACCAGGCTGCCTGGGACAATTTCTGGGACCAGCACCAGGTGACTAATCTACCCCACAACACACCCTCACTCCTTGCTTCACATCACCTGCCAGTCCCTGCATGCAGTCACCGTCTGGACACCTGTCTACATTCCCCGCCAATTTTTCTGACTGAGTTCAAATCTATCTCAAAGAATTTAATTGTTGATCCTGCTTGCAGGTCCCTGTGCTGCATGCAATGCCCAATTTGGCTGCCCGCCTGTCACACCTTCTTCGCGTGGCCATAGGTACGCCCTCGCAGACCTTTTTAATCTATGTGTATCTCTGCCACTCTGTAAAAGACACTGTTCCGTGCATTGCGAAACACTATTGCTCGGATCTGTACTGCGGCGTTTTATACAGGGCACAGTTCTGTGCTGCGACTCACAGTGTTGCCATAAACTGCCTTGCTGCAGCTCTTGGCCCCTTTCCTGTTCTGTGTTCTGTTAAGGGCAATGTTTGAAATGCTCAGCAATCAGAGTGTCATGGCTCACAGGACGGAGGCATTGACTCACTTTGGGCCAGGAGATTATTGATGTGCAACTCGCACTGTACTGCAAAGACTGTGGAGCGTCCCTGTACAGCTGCAAGCTATTCCTTTGCAGCAGCTCACCAGCGCCACCCTGGCCTGATCACTATCTGTGCTGGTCTAGAGCTTGTCGGGTACAGTCTACTGTTCTGGTGCTGTTCCGTTCCGACCATGTTTGATTGTCTCCTGCGCAAGAATGGTGCAAGCCTGGCAGCTTAATTAAGTCAAGGCTCGGATTCTACATCCAATACGCCATTTCAAGTGTTGACTGGAGACAGTTGAGTAACTGCATGCGACCGTCTTGATTTGCAGCGTGGGGCCTCGTCAGTGACCGCAGCTCATCTCCATCCTCTCCTGGCGCCAGAAGCTCTGGTGATTTGGGCAGGTCCAGCCAAGGATCACCGGGTGCAGATTCTGAGGTGTGGCCAATAAATTGTTTGACCTGCAGCTAAGTCACCTTGCCCAGAGTTTCAGGCTTAATTTACACATTCAAAGGCTGCACAAGGACGGGCCAAAAATGTGGTGTCAGTGGGTGGTGTGCATTTGTTCCACATGTGTCTTCTGTCCCCATGCATGGCAATCGTGCGGGGTCACCGCTGTCTGATGGGTCTGCCCCGTCCTGCCAGAGATACTGCATCTCTTGAGCTCTCCCGAAACGCTGCATATCAGGGTGTGAGGTGTTACTTAACACTATTAGGAGTCTTCAGTACCCCCTGATGGAGCTAGGACAAGGGCACTTTTAGCAATTGTGTGCATCACTAACAGATGCGTGGAGCCAGAAACAGGTGCATGGGCATTTCACTGGCGCTGACTGTGCATGGATTAATCTGTTGGAGCAGGGCAGGCATGCAGAGCGGAGGCCTGGTGCTGTGCTGTGGCTTCCGCGCAGCATCGGCCGCGCCGGGAGTGCCGCAGCCGTGCGCATCGGGCAGTTGATCAAGCAGTGCAGCAGCCTGGGGGCGCGTGGGGAGGAGAAGTAGCCTCACTAAGGTGTTACTAACTGTTACTAGGTATTACTAGGTGTTCCTAAAGGCTGCATGGAGGAGCGGTGAGACAATGGGTGCAGGCTTGAACTTGCCACGTCACCATGTTCCTGTGGCAGCTGTTTGCGCATTGTGATGATGGTTCCCGGACTCCTTCGAAAGGCTCGAGCTGGATCCAAGACGTAATGTTTTCTTGCAAGCGGGAAGGAACATTGCAAAGCGAATGAGGCGGTCAAGCCAGTCAAAGCGTCATTGCCACTGCCCATACGGGCATTGCAGAGCACCAATGGCCGCAAAAGCTTTGTGTGAAGCTCAGCTAGCAGGCTCTATGTAAGAGGTTACCATCTATTACTAAGTGGTTGTTTGGGGGGGCCTGCCCCCCACACTCAGTAAATGCTGGGCTCCGGGGTAGCCAATCACCACTCACGATTTGGGTTCCTTTTGCTCTCTAAGGATCTCGAGCGGCTCTAGTAGAGCCCCAGTACAATTTAAAATCTGAGTGGAACTCGTTGCATAAGCATTATTGAATCATGTTCCGGCTGCAGACGGACCTGTGTATGCCCTATCATAGCATGATGGCCCTCTGGGCTCTGGGTTCCCTACTCATAAACATTATTATTATTATTGTTATTGGATGTTTAGTGTATCCTGTGCAACATGATCCTGAACATCGTGTCAGAGGATCCAATCAAAACAATTGGCAGGAGACTCATGAAGCTACCCATAGGCTCTTTCAAGTTTTTGAAGAACTCTACAATGCAAGTGCCACAGTGGTTGCTGTACGGCCCACCACAGCCTCCTTGGATATTTTTCTATTAATGCATGCATGGCCATATGGCACGTGCCAAACTCGCCTATGAGGCTTGCAAAGTCTAGCTGCACAGTGGGCAACCGCTACAGGTGGTCAAGGTAACGTTTGGCCCGGGCATGCGAAACATTACGGGGGGTCACCCGTGATTCTGACGGCGTGGAGTCATATGTGGGCCGTTTCCGGCGAAAAGCCATATCAGCAGCTGCATGATTCTGCCCACCACCCGTCTTCGATAATGTTGCAGTATCGCCATTTTCGATGATGTGGCGACGAGGGTCGATGCTGTATCTAAAAGTGCAGCGCCAGAGCGACCCCGGTCTTTGATAATCGCATGTGCCGACAAGATTCCACGACCGTGCGATCACTGGGAGCAATCCGAGGACTGAGAATGGCTGTGGGAGATCGCTTGCGGCGATTGCAGGCGCGGTTTGGGCGCTGAGGATGCTGCTTCGGCCCAGTGCTCCTTTTGGTGCACCATGGCACGAAAGAGAGTCTGCGCGCTTCTGATCGCGCTGCTTGCGGCTTGCCTCTGCTCAGAAGTACTCAGTCAAGGTACATACTCGTTTTTGAGAACTTTTCCCGCCTTGCACCGCTTCCCACGCTGAAGTCTGGATGGTGTTTAGAATGATGTGACCGATGGTTGCTGGGTTGAGACTCGTGCTCTGCCTCTCTGAGATGTTGTTCTTCAGGCACTTTTTGTGTGTGCGAGCCTGCCATTGGCACATCCAGTCCTCAAAACAGAGTTGGCAGCGACCTCAACGCACCTTGGTCTCTGCCTAGCCTAGCACAATATGTTTTCAGAAAAGTGTGCTTGGACTCGTTCACACCATTGGCTTAGTCCTGTGCTTGTTATTTCTCACACACTCTGTCGCTTGACGATGAGCGGGTTCATCAAACAGGGCAGCTGCAGCTACATTCAGTCATCTCGCTCTGACCAGATGTCAGTCAGCTTCAGCTTTAAACGAGCGACATGCCTGAAATCCTGCTGAGGGATGAGCACGAAAATCACTCGTGTGGAGAAAGATCAGGAACTCTGCTGCCAGTATTTCTGGTGTGTGGGAGCATGTGAGCTATTGGAAGGTCTAAGTCTTTGTCAGCTCTTGGCCGGCGTGGGCTGGCAGGCAACTTGATGGGAGGTGTAATATCCAAATGCTCCTGTGAAAGGGGCCGTCAAGTCCTGAATGGGCAAGGGGATTGCAATACCTGAGATTCCCTGGTGTTGCATCAGGTGGATTGCGGATTGCTGGGAGCGGTGGAGCAGTTGGAGAGCTTGCTATTCCCATTATTCTGGCCAATGCCACGGCCGTGTTGACACCCAAATATGGACAGATTGATGTTTCCTATCAGTCAGTGGACAGGTGACGGCCTTGCCTGTTTCCAGCCACAAAACAAATCTTGCTCCACAAGCCCATGGCAAGCATGCACTTCCCAAGGAAGCAGTCCTTTGTCAGTTGGCAGCTGTCAACAGCTGTAAGCCATCGGGACCATCTGCATAGCGCAAGCCGTTGCAGTGCAAGAGAGCTTGCGATGTTGTCTGGGAACCTAGTGTCTCTTTGAGCGCAGCAGCCCAATTCTTGCATGCATGGAGTCTTGCCGTACTGACATGTGCTATTATTTGCCTTCTGCAGCCCTCAGGACGTCAAAAATGTCCTGTCGGGAGCGGATGACTTTGCACTGTCCTACATCCCACTCACGGCCCAAGCTTACAAGTCAGCCGGCAGGTGCGCAATGTTCTATATGGCCTTCCTAACCGGCCCCTGTCCAGATTTATTATGGATGATTTTTCTGGGGAAAACCATGTATGTCAACAAAATACACTCACGTCAATAGGCCAGATGGACATGTGAAGTCACAGGCTCTGCTGAAGGCATATTTCCTCATGACTGGTCTCGTTAATCATATTTGGCCTCCAGACTCGTTTGGTGATGCTGTGCCTTCTCTGCAGGGTGCTGTTGCAGATACCCTGGGCCATCAGCAATATGGCAATGATCATCAACGTCCCAGGTGGGGACCAATATGCCGCATTAGCTGTGCTTTGCAATCTGCCGTCACAGTGAACCGGTCTCATGGGTCCAGATAGATGCTCTCCGTCAGTTCCCGTTGGGATCAACCTCACGGGAGATTCCCTGTTTGCTGTTGCAAGTATCTTTCCGATTATCCCACGCACCGAGGATGCCAGGCAGTAGCAAATGGTCAAAGCTGTAGGTGCTGCAAGGATCTTCACGCCCCTTGAGGACCTAAAGCCCTGCGGGGGGCATGTACATATTTGAATGCATGCAACGGGGATCTATGGAACACCTGAAATGGAGGTCCTTGCACAAACAGCAATTGAGGAAAGCAAAGAATAACAGTGCTAGAGAATTCGCTATGCATGATGCAGGTGTGGGCACCGGGCAACTCCGACTGAATGCAAAGCTGCTGGGGAGCATCTACCAGTGCAGCATCACCAATTGGAATGACCCTGCCATTGCCATGATCAACCCAGGCATCACGTGCGTGGCGTTCTCATGCCTCCTTACAATTCCTTCACTGTTGGTTTAGTGCCAATTCATCTGTGATATCTCTTTGTGTTGTGCCTTGTTTCACAATAGCCTCCGTGGCTGTGGTGTTGGCTTGCTTTAGACCCCTCAACTTGAAGCCAAGGTGATCATATGTGAAAAGGTTTGCATCATTGGACAGTCTGCTCTAAGGGGTTTTCTCCTCGGATGGCCATACATGGAACACAACATGTGCAAAATGGAACACAACAAAGGAATACATCTCAAACTTTTGCTCCGTACTGAGCATGTTGGATGTTCCAACAAAAAGCTCTATTGTCTGAAGATTGGCATCCGTCTTGAAGTTTTATCCTGTGGTGCTTGCAGGTTGCCGGACTTGAAGATTGTCCCGGGGGCGTTCTCATCCAACAAGGCAACGACGCAGATATTCACGGCGTACCTGGCGACTGCGCCTGGCTGGAACCTGGGAGTGGGCATTCAGCTGCCCTGGACTCGCTGCGTGCAGCATGTGCTCACACCTGACAACATGCTTGAAGCCGTCTCCAAGGCTTCAGGAGCCATCAGGTGCGGCCGGGCATTGCGCTTTCAACATGCTCTCTTTCAACTTGCTGCATGTGACTCTTGTTACGTGACTCAGCCTGTCCTGCCACTATTGATGCATGTCTTTGCATGGCATCCACTGAGAAGAGGCTTGGTGCATTCTGCCCATGTGGTTGCCATAAATTGAAAAGAGGCCCCAAATGTTCTGATTTTAAATTGAGGCAAGGACAACCCCAGAGTCCTTGTCACATAGCTTGTACTCTTAACATGTGCTGAAGAGCAGGAAAGTGTGGCTGAAGAGTTAATTTGTGTGTGTGTGTGTGTGTGTGCAGCTATATTGGCGCATGGCGGGTGAATGCATCCTTCCCTGTTCCGATAGCTGTGCTGCAGAACGCTGCTGGCAACTATTTGGGACCCAGCGCCCGTTTTGGCATCGACTCCCTGAAGCTTCCCTCCAGCGTGGCGAGCCCCGACTGGGCAGGCGTGGATTTCTCGGGTTCAAGTGAGGATGACTAACTGAGCCACAATCTCTTGTCACATGATGTTCAAGATATCCATTGCCACCATAAACGGAGCGGCCCAGACTGCTATGCCCTGCAACAGTCCAGTGACTGGCTTGAGGATGATAACACCTTGCCACTATCGAGGCTCCCTGTGTCTTGAGTTCCGCCATTGCACGTCCTCATGCTGGGGATGTTTGTTTGTGTGCCTGGCGTGTCTGAGGAACGTATTTATGATACAATCTCTTGTGCGTGCAGCACAACCGGACATTTACCCCATGACAGGCTTCCTCTACAATATCGTAAACCAAGACGTCTCTGCAGCAGGTCTGCCTCTCTCAGATTTGATCTCCTGCTTTGACCTATGTCAATGGCTTGCCGTGTCCCTAGGCTGCCCTTGTGAGGCCAAGTATCAGACGATCCCTGGTGTCATCTTGCCTGCCATCGCGTTATTCCCCTGCTGTGAGCAGCGGTGGCGTCAGGCAGCTAGCAGAAGCAGAGACTTGTGTCAAAAGTCTTTGAGCAAGTGTTTGGAGCGCTGAGGAGTTTCTGGTGCGCTTGCAGGCCTGCAGCAGGCAGAGGCCATAAGGGATTTGATGGCCTACTTTCTGTCGGATGCGGTCCAAAGCAATCTCACTACCCTCGATCTCGCGCCCATACCGCCTGCCAGAGTGCGCGACTCACCTTGTCTGCACCTCAGTAGCTTCACATTCTTTGGCTCCTCACAATAGATGCGTGTGCTCCGTGCTCTCCGATGCTTGTCAAACGACCACATTGCATTCATCCGGAAGGTGTCTAAAAAGGTGCATTGATCGGTGCAGCCAGTAGCCTGCAAGCCTTGCAGTAATTGATGATCCATGCAGTGGACCAGGTTGGTACCTCTTGCTACCTGTGTTCCTGATGCACATTCGCTGATTATGTTGTTTGTTGTCCTGCAGCGGGCATTGTTTCGCGCTGAGGTCGCGCAGATGATTGTGAGACCAACAAACACCTCCACTCAAGGAGGCGCACCTGCTGTTGCTCCAAATGGTGAGCACCCTCCTCCTCCTCCTTGCCTCACACCTTCCTCATCAACTGGCACGGAGCAACTGGCTGAGTAGGTCCTGCCTCTTACAAGCCGGCCACCCTGATATACACCTCTCATGTCAAGCTCGGGCAACAGTCAGGTGTGCAGGTCTGGGGTTTGGGCACTTGCGTCCTGACTTGCACTTGGTATATCAGCACAAGGAAAAGATGGCACAGAAGATTCCTGTAATCTCTTTGCTGACATGGTCAGGAATCGAACGAGCTCTTGCCTGCGAGATGGAGAGGTCCACAGGCCTGACAGCACCCTTTGCTCTGCTGAAGAGTTTGAGCTAATGAATCAAAGACGGGTCCTGAAGAAAGATTTCTGGTGTGCAGTTCTAGATGGGCTTGTCACAATGGGGACAGTGGTGGAGGGGAGCGGGGGTTCATCGATCCAGAATCTGATCTACAGAACCATCTCGGACGGGTCTGCCGCGAACAAGTTTGGCGCTGCCACGATCAACTATGCGCCGACCGACAGCATCCAAGGTATGCACACTTATTTTTAGCAAGCACCCTTCCTCCTTGTTTGTGCAGTGTGGACCCACAGAATACATGATGTTCTTAGTGTATTTTTGTTATTATTATTGCACGCTTTTCCTGCCAAGAGGCAAGGTGCGTCCTGCAGACAAGCTGCAGTTGAAGGCTGCCAAAAAACCTAGCCCGTGATGGACTGGCCACATCCAAGCAAAACCGTGGGCACGGTGCTTTGTATTTATACCGCCCCCCGCCGGCCGGGGCCAAGGATGTTTTCGGTGTATTTAAGCATGCATATTTACAGAGCAAGCACAAGTCGCCAGCACCAACCAAGCACCTTCCCTTTTTGTATGTGAAGCACTGCATGGCTATGAAGCAAACTTGGGGGTCCATGCCTTACAGACCGACAGGGAAAAATCTGAATCAGGGCTTCTCAGCTTTGACCAGCAATTCTATATTCAGGGGCAGTGTCATGCTGATCGCAAATTCTGTTCAATACTCTGTGGCCTGATATTGGAAGCAGTGGGATTCATTTTGGAATTGTGTTCTGCAGGGAAAGCAGGCGTCGTTTCAAACTCCTTTGCATATGGGATTTCCACCATCGCGCTGACGGCTGACGAGATCGCTGCTGCTGGAAGGTGCATAATAATGGAACTCCTGAGCAGCACGACATGTCGCAAACCTCTCCCCAGAGACACCGCAGAGTGACTCATATCTCATGAAAAAGTACTGATTTGTGTTGGTGTGATTGTGCAGGCCACTCGTGCAGGCTCCAGTCGGCTTTAGTCCTATAGCCATTGTGCACACAGTGCCAGGTGGGTCTTGCTCCAGGCGCCTTGAACCTCCTTTCTGTCCCCATAGCTTTCTGCAGTGGATCTTTGCCCTGGCATTGCACACCTCGCTCACTCATATCTGTGGGATACTGTATCTCATTGTGCGATCACAGACGCTGTTACTAAGGCCCGATGCGTCATGTCGCCGGTGCTGGCACGTTGTTCGGTCAAGCAACCGTCACATGCACGCATGCGTGGGTTACACTCACATTCAAATTCGAATATTTTGTCTGAGCAGGTGTCAAAGACGGCGTTCTGCGCCTCACCCCCAACATCGTGGCGCGCATTTTCCAGTGCACCCTCACCAACTGGAATGACTCGGAGATCGGAGCTGTCAACCCTTCGGTGACGTGAGTCCCTCTTATCCCCTGCGCCCGCGTCCAACTTCCATCTGTGTTGTCTTGACATATTAACCCGCCATGTTACGGCAGCATCCCACGTGTGTCTGCCTGCCCCTCGCACAAAATTTGGAGCTTCATGGGCATTGTGTGCGGCGCAAGCGGCTTGAAACCCTTGTATGGAAGAATAGGCATCGCAATTTTACTGGTGTTTCATGACTAGCTTTGCACAATCCCTTTGCCTGACCGCCCTTCTGTATGCTTACAGCCTCTGCACTGACTGTTTTCTGGGCTTGCACTGCCCGTCTCTTTTGTCTGTCTGCCCTGTATCTCTGCGCTAACAGCGGTGTCGCACACTGTTGTCATGATGTCAGGCTGCCCAATGTGCCGATCGCGCCGTTCGGCCTTGCTGATGTCAGCGGGACGACGGAGTTGATGTCAGTGTACGCATCACGCAGCCAAAACTGGACGCTCGGCGTGTCCACCTCCCTTGCATGGCCCCGCTGCGTCCGTCGCACCAGCGGTGGCAGCAACGCCGTCTTACAGTCGGTCAACGGGACCGCAAATGCAATCGGGTATGTGCTGCTTTCATGCTCTTATGCAGAACTGTTGCTGGAGCTGTTCCTTCAACACATGATGCATTGGGTGCTCGAGGCAGTGGGCACAGAGCTGAAAGGCCATCGTAGCTGTAAGATGAGCCCAGAAAATAGACCTTTCGTTTATGTGATATGAGCTCTAGGGGGCATTGGGCGTTGCTCTCCGTCAGCTGCAAGGCTACGGTGGCAGTGAAGCTCGAGCTCGTATACACACCCTTCTCTACGCCAGTGCAAGCCACAGCAAATGGGTTGCTTGCTTGGGGAGATCAAACTGCAATGTTCTTGCATTAGGAATGCACCCTACTTGAATGAAAGGGAGCGGGCACCAATCTAGACCGTGGATAGTATTTCTTTGTGTGAATTGAATGTCTCACGCCTTTTGTGTGCATGGACAGGTATGTGTCTTACAATGCGCTGGTTGCCGTGGGGCCGAAGCTGCCAGTGGCGTCAGTGATGAACAAGGCAGGAGTGTACGTTGCACCCAACGCATCAGTCTTCCCATTTTATAAGGAGGAGCTGCCCGACAACATCTCCTCGCCCAAATGGAATGCCCTCAGCCTGAATGACACCTGTGCGCCTCTGCCCTTTTCCTCTCCCTCTAAACGCCCAAAAAACAGGGGACGAAAGAGTAGCTTGGACTTAGAGAGTCCCCTGTTCAAACGAGACATCCACCCTGCTTGTGTCTCGCTTGCTAAAATAGAGTAATGCGGGCCCTTCTGCACTTCTCTGAACGCCCAAAAGAGACTTCCAACCTTCTTGTCTCGTGATTGCTAGATCCAGGAAGGGAGATCCCTTGCCATCTTGTCTGCACCCCCAGCCATGTAGGTGCCCTGCCAGCACTGCCTGTTGGACCAGCAAAACAGGGTCCTATGGCAGACACATCCTGGCAGGTTCTTCGCAGCGCTAATGTTTCTATTTGCTTTGTGCGCGCAGTTCGGACCGACAAGTACTCGATTGGGAGCCTCATCTACATCATTGCAGATCAGGATCTCAGCCTAGTGGGTGAGTAAACCGCGCTGTGATTTATCGAATTGCCTCCCCGGCTGTCTGCGCATCTGTCATTGGGCCAGCATTCTGTCCAAGCCGTGTGCTGCATTGCAAGAAGGATGAAGTGCAACTGTGTCTTCCTGAGCGCTCAGTGTGCAAAGAGGCAGGATGAGCAGATGACCAATGGATGCAATCCTTGGTGCTGGTTGAAGTATGTTTGTGTACTGCCGCAGGCCACTCACAGGCACTGACCGTGCAGCAGCTCATCCAGTACTTCCTGTCAGACACTGTGCAGGCCAACCTGCAGAGCCAGGGCACCTCGCCAATGATTGCCACATACGTGAGTCTGCGTGCCTTATAAAATGATGCGCGATATTTTGCAAACGAGCATTTTGGTGGCTGCTGCACGGTGGCTTTGCCGGATGTTGCATGCAGCTGCATGACATGGCATGGCACTGCCTGACATGCACTTGCCTGGATGACCTGGATCCTTTATGAGAAAGAGACTGGCGATATTTGGCGCTCGCTCCGCTGTGGCCTTTGCTTTGGCATGGGTGAGGGTGGCAGAAGAACCAGTTGGTGATGAGTAACTGGAGTGTTTTGCTGTTCTGCAGCTTCCTCAGGAGCGGCAGCAGGTGGCAGCGCTCAGAGTGGAGTCAGGGTCCCCAGGGGCTTCTGGCACTCCCAAGGGTGCGTAGCTTGCTCTGCGCGTATTTGACTACTTGTGCTTCTGGATCTACTCATGTACACTGCAATCTTGCATGCATTTCTTGAGGCACTTAGCGAAAGATGAGCCACCGACATTTATCAAAATTAGCTCACCTTCGTCCAATCTGATGGCTTATTCATAGCTGTGAGGCGCGCATCGGTACATCTGCTGCTTCAAAAAAACACAGATGAATCATGATAATTTTGCCCTTGAAGCTAATGCTGCGTTTGTGGCCTTCTGACGCTCAAAAATGTGCACTGCAGGTGGCGTAGCGGGGGCGCAGGCGGGCATTTCTAGGGCGGGGTTCCCTTGGTGGGCGGGGCTGATAGTGGCCCTCGCAGCTTTGGCAATTCTTGGCGCTGCTGCGCTGGCGGCTTGCTTAGTCATCCGGCGACGGCGGCGGCGGCGGACCAGCGAGGGCGCTTCCCTTGTGGCGGCGGGGGCACGACCGAAGGTGCCTGCACTTCTCTGCCTGCAATGCTATCCTATTGAATTGGCTCATTTATGGTCTTAGAAGGCTCAAGTGAAGGAGGGGTGCTTCTTCTGCCCTGCCTGGCGGCACCGAGAGAGGCTTACACTTCATCTGTACGCCAGTGAAACCTGCAACCAGCCAGGGACAAGGGGTGATGGGTCTGTGCTCGCTGTTCTGTTGGCAGATAGTTATCTTCTCTTCTCTTCTCTTCTCTTCTCTTCTCTTCTCTTCTGTATTGGAAGTTGCATGGTGCTCTGCGTTGACTTCTGAGGCAATGCTGCACAAGAGAGACTGAAAAAATAATTCAAATACTGTTATTCAATTCAATGTTATGGCCATTTGTAGGATGAGGAGGTGGGGGCCAAGAAGGAGGCGTTCAGGTTTGACAGAGGGTCCGATGACCCCCCGGACCGGGGGAACCGAGCGCAGGATGCCAGGTCAACTCCGCCGTCGGGTAGGCTCAACCGCACACCCAGCGTGGACAGCGATCACCTCATCATTGCGGTGAGTCACCCGCTCCGCTGCGCCCATATCTTTTCCTTCTCGCTATCAAAACTCTAGTTGCACGCATGCCACACTCACATCACTCCAATTCATTGGAGCCCATTGTGTCCGGCTGCCATGGCGAACCTAAACAAAAGGATTACTTCGGTCAAAAGCAAAGCCCAAGATCGCATAACCAAACAGCTGCTTCCTTGAGGTCGGGTGCTACCTTATTGTTATCAAGTCTCCTGCAAGAGCTCATTCACCCAAGTATTCCCCTCTCATTTTCTTTCTGCCCCTTCAGGGTGGCGACCCTGTGCAGGACCAGCAGGGCATCGCCAGCGGCGCAGGCTCGCTGGAGCCTCTGAACGGCGGCGGCAGCAGCAGCAGCCACAGCGGCCACCGCAGCGTCCGGAGCGTGCCAACCAGCGACCACAGAATCGCCCTCCAAGAGCGCAGATCCACCTCCCTACCCCAGGCATGCCCTCAGCCCCACGCCCCTGGCTTCTCCTCTCAAATTGGCCTGTCCAAGCTTCATGCTTGCATGCTCCCTGGCTTGTCCTCTCAAACAGGCGTCAGCATTGCCTGTCCATGCCTCATGCTTGCTTGCTCATTTTCTGGCTCTGTGCGCGCTGGGCGTCCCAGGAGAACCAGCAACATGTTCTCCAAAAACTCTGGCGCTCAATTGAGCAGGACTGCATGACGGAGATGGGGCCTTTACAATGGCATTCACCACCGCTCCAGGATCCTCCTCTGATTCAGATATATTGTGACTCTGCCATTGCGGGCAACACTGCAAGACTCAGGCTTTGTTGGAAGTACTTGTTGAACTTCACAACCCTCCAATACCGGCTTGCCAATGGCAGCAGGATTCGTGAGATGCGGGACCTGCTCCTCTCCGCGCCAACTCTTGCACTCAATTATTTTCTGACTTGTGGTGCTGCCGGCTGTGCAGCAGAACGGGACGGCGAACAGCGACGCGCCGAGCATGCCAAGCAGCCGCGGTCAGAGCCTGCAGAACGAGCCGGCCATGCAGAGCCTGCCGGGGCTCATTCGCGCGCGCGCCAACTCCATCGACATTGATGAGGTCGAGCGGGGAACGCTGTTGGGGAGAGGGTACGCCTCTTCTTGCCCTTGTGTGACCGTGCCTCCCCACCACAGCACCCATCTGTCCACGCTCCTGCATGGCACATACAACATCTCTGCGTTGGATCAATCTGGCGCATGCTCATAGTCACTGATCAGCTCCCATTCAGATTAACTTTGTCCTGGCACAGATTGTGACGTCGGTATCGGTGCATCTTGTTCTGTGTCAGGCTTTGCTGGGATGACATGATTCAGATGGGCGCGTTGTTTATTTTGCGCTAAGAGCTTTGTGAGGGTAATTTCTGTGCTCGATGAAAAGGCAAGGGCTCGAGCGCGCTGCACGCTGCGCAGGTCATTTGGGAAGGTGTATCAAGGATGGTGGCGGGGCGGCAGCGTGGCGATAAAGATTGTGCCGCATGAGGGAGAGCTTGGAGAGAAAGTGGACGCTCTGCGAGAGTCGCTACTCTGCAGCGCCATCCAGCACCCCCACATTGTGCGTCCCTTTTCCCCGTCCGGCATGCCTGGAAAGTATTTACAGTTTTTCTTTTTCTTCTTAGCACTTGATGAGCAAGCGAGAGATTTTTTGTCTGGAGTGAAAGCAGCATCGGACGGGCACATGCTGTGGTTTGTTGATGGTGACTTTTCAAGGCGTGAGTGCGCGGGCATGCAACACCTGCTGACAAGATTTGAAGCCTGAAAGACAAGCCCTGAATGGTCACAGATAAGGATGAAAGGAAGCCAGGGACGGTGTCTTGTGTGGGTACTCTACCTTGAACAGCCAGTTTTTTTCTTGTAATCTCCTGGTTCTAGCAACCAGATGTGGAAAATTTGACTTCACAGTTTGGTGTGACTTCACATGTGCGCGTGCGTCTCACCCCTTACACAACATCCAGTACATGTATGTGCCGCCAGGTGACTACGTCATCTGTTTGGAACCCGGTGCAATCAGTGGTTCTTACTACTTGATGACTAACGTGTGCATGTGCCGGCAGGTGACCACGTACAAGGTGATCACGCTGCATAAAGGCGCCGCGCAGCAGCGCTCGCGGCAGCAGGAGGCCTCCATTCCAGAGGGGGTCGTCAGCTCGCCAGAAGGCTCTGCAGGCACCGGCACGAGCCAGAGCAGCCCCGGCATGAACCTCATGGAGACCTGGTGCGCAGCGTTGCCTCTCTCAGCGCCCTATTAGTGCACTGCATCCTGTCCTTTTGGCAACTTGCAGGTTACTGCATTCCTGCATGCTGAGAGCTTGTTTTGGCACACATTCTTGCGTTTCTTTGAGGGATGTATGCAATGTGCTCGTGGGCCGGAGGTGTCTTGTATGTTTCACATGTCCCACTTACACTGCGAGGCAGCCCTTCCTCCTATCTCCTAGCGCTCGCACTCCTTTGATGTCAACATACCATTTTCTCTAATGTGATGCATGTGATCTGTGCAGGATCATCATGGAGTACTGCGACCTGGGGTCCCTGGACAGTGCCATCTCAGATTGCCGCTTCCAGGACCTGGTGAGCTCTTTTTATCATGATTTGTATTGTTAGTATTATAATAGCACGTTCTCCAGTCCTTCAGGACTAGGTACGTTGAGCAACACCTGGATAGCAATAGGCCCCTCCTGACAGCACTGATCTTTCGTCCCCACCTTATTCATGCCAGCCTCATGACTGCTTGCAAGATGGCTGCGGCAATGGCCTGCTGAATGTACAATGAGTACTTTGGCACCCCAATCTTCGTCCAATTGAGGATTTGTCGGACGGGGAGTGGTGTGAATGTAAGCATGCTTTGAGGAGGCAAAGGGCTTGCTTGAACAAATTCCTGTCGGGCTTGTTCAGAATCCTTCGAAATTATTGCCCTTGATTTTCTGGTTGCTTTCTTTTTCGAATTCGTATCTCAACTCATGACCTCATGTGTCACTGCCCCTCCAGGAGTCCATGCTGCTGCGGCTGCTTGATGTGGCGTTGGGCATGGACTATTTGCATAATCTTGGGATTCTGCACACCGACCTCAAGCCCTCCAACGTGCTCCTGAAGACTACTGCAAAGACCCAGAACGACACCACGGGCTGTACTGCAAAGGTGCGACTTCCATAAGCATGGCGAGTGTAATTTGGTTGTATAAATTTGCCCACCGCAGAAGTGCTGCAAGCCGCCTCCTATCCTCATGCTTTGTCAAATCGTGTGGGTGAAGTGTCTGGAGCTTCTGAGCTCTGCTACTCGGGTGCGAGTGGGGGTGATTATGCCTTTATGCCGGAATCGAAACTGCGAATACATAATAAAAAGTAATGACCGCTGGCAGCAGGCGGCTGGCATGGCATGCACGGCTGGCATGTCTCTCAGTACCCATATTGCTGATCCTCTCCGTTTGCCTGAGCCAGAAATGCAGGGACAATTCTGGCTCAGATTCAAGTGCCAAATGCCTTCATGTGTAGCAGTCAACACATCCCCAAGGTGCAGAAGAATGCATGTCCGCTCAAGCCAGGCTTGTCTTTAGCATATCCCCGCTATGCATGCTGTGATATGTTGCCCTGCCTAGAGGTCTTCTGGTCACTAAGGACCCTAGGAACACATCTTAGCAGGCCGAGTGGGTTCTTTTTTCGCTGCCCTCAGCAACACCGTTTCACTTTTAACAGCGTCGTTCTTTCAACCGGGTGCTTTGCCTGCCCGAACGCGTGCAGCAAGAAGAGGATATATTCTTAGCAGTGCTCGAATAGAGTGCCAGGAGCTCTGAAACCTGCCAAGGACTGCAGCAAAGCAGAAGGAGGACAAATGACCTGGCTCTGTCTCTATGAATTTGACATTTGAGGCATGCAGACATCAGGGCAGAGCGAGCGCCAGAAGATGGGAGAAAGGGCCATATATGTACTAAGAATATATCTGCTGTGTCTGTGTGCAGTTGGCGGACTTTGGGCTGTCGCGCGTGCTGGAGACCAATGCAACCCACATCTCCACCAACACCATTGGCACGATCGCGTACCAGCCGGAGGAGGTACGCCCCTGCTCGTTTGCCAATCCCAACACGTGTGACTTCACTGCTGCATCACTTGACGCAGTGGAGGGCAGCCGTCAATGCCACACAGTCCAGAAGCTCTGAGATCGAGGGTACAGAGCCTTCGAATTGCTCTTTGTTTGGAAGGCGTCATTGGAGGAGCTTGTGCCCAACTTTTGGCATTATCTGTGGTGCCGTCAGAATTGGGTATTGGAATGTCGCCAGCTCTCCGAGTGGCACTGCTGCCTTGTCAGGGAGTAAGCCTCCATGTGCCAAATGGGTCTTGGAAGGACTGATTTTTTTGTGTGTGTGCCAACCTTGCTTTTCAGACACCGGACCAAAAAGATGCGACATGGACCGTAGTTGTGTTGACCCTGGTGGGAAAGTGTGAAGCTGACGCGACCAGCGCCTTGCTTGTCTGCCAGCGATGACTCACATGGTCAGTGATCTGATGACTAAACCGGTTTGGCAGGTGCTGCGGGACGGCCATGTGACGCCGGCATCTGACGTGTATAGTTTCGCCATCCTCATGTACGAGATGTACACGCGCAAGCACCTCTTCAAGGGCATGATGCACTCGCAGGCACGCCTCTTTCGCGACTCTCCCGGGACAGCCTCTAGTGTGATTGTCATGGGGTCGTGCATAAGTGTTTTTAGGTATTTTGAGTACTGGTGTGACGTCTGGCATTTCGCATCTTTCCAATGGCTTGGGAAGATCACCATTATCACAATCGTCCCCTACGATCGGTCGACACATCTTTTGACAAGCAGCGCTATCCGTCAGGGTGGAAAGCTGACGTGCTGTCTGAGGGCGCTGCACCCTCAGCGTGCAGATGTGGCTGCAACTCAATCACAATTGCACACAACCCCATTTATAAGACCTACGCAGCTGGGGGTTAGAGATGTCTGCATTCCACAACTCACCGGTCGATGCCCCCTGCGCGCAGATGTTCTTCAAGGTGTTCAACGGCTACAGGCCGCCGATACCGCTCGGCATGCCCAAGGGGTTCCAGGATCTGATGACCGCCGCCTGGTCGCACAACCCGTCCGAGAGGCCCTCCTACCGCTCCATTGTGAAGGCCCTGCAGCGGCTCATACGAGAGGTGTGCCTTCCTCATTGGCACTCGCCATTGTAACAGGGAAGCGGTTGCTAGAGATGGGCAGCTGCCCCCCCTTTTGGAACGTCCTCAAAAAGGTCTAACGCACTCCCAATCTGGGTTTCGTGGAATCCTGCATCATCGATCATGTATTCTTTGGAATTCAAAGGCCTCAGATGACTGCGAACGTGGGGCACTAGGCATTGAACAAAAAGCTGGAGGTCTGTCATTGCCCCCTGTCATTGGCACTTAATGAATGTGTGTCAGGGTTGTAATTCTTGACCCTCTAGGTGGTCCTCTCGATACATATTGCCCCCCAGATCCTCACACTTCCCCTCTGCTTGCGCGCAGCACCGGAGGGCGATGGGACGAGCGACCTCGGTGAACCTGGATGACGTGCTGCCAATGGAGCCGGCGATGCTGTTTCCTGTCGGCCCCGCGATGCCCATCCGCGTTCCCTCGGGGCCACCTCCGCCCGAGACGTCGTCGGCCGACTCATCCAGAGCGCGCGAGATGTCCGGCGCGTCTGTCTTGTCTGCACACGCCGCCCAGGTGCGCGGAGATCTTCTCAGTGGCCTCTGTGTTCTCTTGCAAAAGTGCTGACAGCAGGCTGGAGAGCGGGGCGAAGTTGTGATTGTACGGGCGTGCCCCACTGCTGCGTTGTTCTTGTAGATGGGAATAAGTTGGTGTCGCGTGCCTGGGATGGCCTTTTGAGTGTTCTCAACAACCTGCATGTCACAAGCAAACGTATGATGTAATCATTGCTGCTGCAGAGCCCCGGGACACCGGACGACTTTGAGCGGGCGCTGCAGGATCTGCGCGCCAAGGCGGCCGCCGGCCGGCTCGCCCCGGCCGCGCCGTCCGCCACGGCCCCGGCCCCGGCCGCTGCGGCCGCGCCGGGGCACAACGGCGGCATCTCGGCATTCGCCGCAGCCGCGGCCGGCTCCCCGCGGCACAGCAGCAATGGCAGCAGTGGCAGTGGCAATCGCGGCAGCGGCAATCGCGGCAGCGGCAATGGGGGGCACGGGACCCCCGGCTTGCCACCAATGTCCGTGTCGGCGGCCAACGCGCAGCAGCCGCGGCCGATGTCGCGCGGCAAGAACTATGACCTACTGCTTGGCGACTGAGCGCGCTGAGCCTGCCCGGTCCCCCCCCCCCTTCCAGGATCTCCCGCACCTTAAAATTGGAGGGAAGGGGTCCGGTCAGCGTGGTGGAGGGTTGCTGTAGGGAGAGGTATAGCGGGGCTGACCAGGGGACCTTAAGAACCCAGTTGCATAGGAGGCTGGAACGGATGATTCAAATTGCTCGCCGGGCATTGTCAGGGCCCGTGCATCACTTGCTGCTGTGCATCACTAGGAGCGGAATCCTCTGGGGGTGATTTCGGCCACCCCATGGATATCACGCACGATTGACAGCGCAGGAAAGAGGGGGAAAGGCATTTAAGGAGAGCGGGTGTGGGCATTTTATGTATGGACGTAGTGTCCTGTTGGCTTGCATGGGGCGAGGCACCCGCCTCGGCACTGAGAGCTGAGTATTCTGGGTTGCTCTGCTGACCAAGTGCTGTTTGGGCCTTATAAGGGTTCACGTCAATTCCTCCCCTTGACAATGTCATTCTATCCAACAGACGAGGCACGATTGTGGTGGTCTATTTAGTGAAGAAAACATCCTTCAGTGTGGCCTATCCCGACGAATCCATGACAGGCTCCACTGAGGATAGTGCAGGGCTTTGGCCCCTTGGCCGAGTGCTCCTCAGCAGCCCGCACAGTATTAATTATCCCAATTGGTGAAACCCTGCGCCGGCAAAAACCACCTTTCTGGGAGGCGAGCCCGGTCCGGTTATAGTGCTTTGCATGAGGTGCGCTACATGCGTGCAGAGAAAGGAGCTCCTGCGAGCCCCTTCCCTGCACTCTGTTTTAGCGGGGGACTCGAATTAGGTTGCTCGGCAAAATAAAATATGCATATAAGAGTTTTCTCTATCGGAACTCCTCTGGGCATTCCTGCTCCAGCACGGCCTCAGGTGCATGGCACAGCAAGACGCCGGCCCGGCGAAACTGTACAGGGTGCTCTATTTCCTTCCGTATCTTTCTGTCCCGTTCCAGGGTAGGCTTTGGCGGTGAGACTCCAGGTGAGTGTTCTGGGGGCGACGCCAACTCAGGTTCAGTGGTGGTGCACTTTTTTGGCTTATGTGATGATGGACAGCCTTCCGAGGAAATTTCCGTGTGAGAGGCTACGCTAGTGCGCAAGCATGCTTTGCAAACCATGCTGGGCGCAGGGTGTTTGAGGCCACAATGATTAGAGGTATGGATACAGCCCATGTAGCAGCCGAAGATCAGTTGGTGCGCGGATGTTTGCGCCCGGAAGGAGCATATATCAAAATGGAGGTCCGGTGAGACAGTTCACTGTCAATCTTGTCATTCGCATGATTGAAGGACACTGCACGGGTCAGTGTGTATATACTCAGCGCTGTAATCACAGTACATATTCGAAATGACAGCCTGGACAATTGACCCAGATCACAGCTCAGCTGTTGGTTGGAAACACTTTGATGGCACCAGAGAAGCTCGCTTGCCAGCAAGCTCCTCACCTACAAAACTGCTGCACGATGACGAGCATTCGCACAAATGCATGTCTTGAAATGTTTTGAGTGCGCATTCATGCATGCACACACGCGCATGTGATGGTCACATTAGGATTTGACCACGTCTTGTCCGGTCTCTGCTCAGGCACACCAGTGTGTAGAACACAGCACATCTAATCAGCCCGTAAGGCTGGCACGATGTAATGTTTCTCTCTCTCTCTCTCACTGAGCACTCATATAAAGCATGCATCCGGAAGAGACTGCTTGGCTCTGGCCGCTATCAGTGCCCGAAAGCGTTTGATGTGGAGGACTGGCGCCCAAAAGTATTCTGTGATTGATCATATATATATATATATATATATATCATCGATGTCGATATCTTGATCAATACCTAATGCCAGCGATGGCCACGGGATGCCAATATGATGCAACGATGTCACGTCTATGTTTTGGCTGAGCGCAGGCAACCGACACAACTGGGGCCCTCAGGACAGGGAGACACAGTCCCTCAATATTGAGACCAGTCGGGTCTGTAGGGTTGGAGGTCACCTGAGGTCAAAAATGATTCCACGAAAATTCTCTGGAGGTGACTGATCCAATAAATTGACCAGACTTTGCCAGAAGCAAAAGCAATTGTCTTTGGGAGCATAACCGAAAATCGTATTCTGCCCAGACTCGCGAAAGCGTTTTTTCAGTCACGTTCGGGGAGCATCGCGCGAGACCTGACTGAAAACCGGTCGGACTTGCATCTGACCTCGGAAAGCCACCGAACAAGCTTGCGACAGAGCTGAATATGTGCACAGACATCATTCAGCAGCTCTGTGGTCGTCGTTCGGCCCTTCACACATTGGTGCCCTTGACCGGTGAGTCAAAGGTGACCACGTGGATGCCACGTGTCTCAACCGTCCAGCTGGCAAGAAACAAAAACGACTGCTGCTCAGACTACATCGCTGCACTGGCATGTCCGAAAGTCGTCTGGTCCTTGAGGTATCAGTGTGCTGTTGCTTGCTGGATCTACACTTGCAAGCTTGTTGTAGGTGGATACGAAGGCACCCTTGGACCACTTGTCCCGCCACTTAGACAGGTCGATCAGCGCTGCACAGTGGTGCACAGCAGGCGCGCTATCTCCAGGGCATCGTGGGATGATTTAATAGCTTGTGGTGTGTTGGACCACCTGCTTCAACCGAGACAGGTTTCTGCAGCAGGCATGCCTACAGGTGAGGTGTCAGCACTTTAGAAGCACTTGCAGGTTGTTTGCTGTGCAGAAACTAGCCAGCTCCGGAGACTTGGCATCCTGCTCGAGCACATGCGCGTTTGCCTTGTCGAGTAGCAGGGCTGACCTTGTGCGCTTATGCCAGTCACAAAAGCAGACATGGTGTGCCTTATCAAGATGAAAGGCGTTGTGGTTGTCTGCCGTACACCTCCTTGCTTTTTGATAACTGACTTTGTGAAGGTGCAGGTGGGAGTATGATCAGAGTCAGTGTAGATGGTCATCTCGAGTTGGAGCCCTACGAGTTTGAGCCGCCTCAAACGGCAGACAGTGTCATAGAAGCAGTGGCCACTCAGCTGGAGGTTGCTGCTGGTTCCTTGAAGGCTGGACAGCGGCTTTTTACTGGCAAGACAGCTGTCCCTGCTGGAGACTATGTCTTCAAGACCAGGACAGCACGGGCAGAAGGTAGGCCTTACATCTGGGTCTGTCGGCATCTGGCCGGAACACCACAGCACTGTTGAGCTCCAGCTGTATTCGCACAGCTGCCACCCTGTGTTTGCGCGCCTTTCCTTTCAGCAGTATTGGGCTTGATGCCACTGGATCTCTGCAGCTTCTGGTAGCTTCCGTTGGTGTGCTGCTGGTTTCTAGGACTGCAGAGGACCTGGGCATAGCTGGGGCTTTGCCCTCGGCGCTGATCAGTCCTTGTCAGAACCGCACAGTCCCTGTTGACTTCAGCCACCACGTATGCACGCCAAGGCGTAAAAGCAGTGTTGGCTGGCTTCTTTTGGCGCATGCTTGTTGCCAACTTTGTGCAGGTTGCAACAGTCAGTAGCAGGCGGCTGTATCTTGGCTTGTGTACGAGTAGGGCTTGCTATGCCGCTTTGCAGCATTTGCCTGCATGCCTCACTGCGTACTCCTAAGCTGCTACACGTGCTGTCGTGCCCAGGCGCAACAGCAGATATTGAAGAGCTGCGCGCCAAGGTCGCCAAGGTGGACAAGTTGGAACAGCAGTATCAGGAACAACAACAGCAGCAGCGCAGGCTGGAACTCCTGGTGTTGCAGCACTCACAGACAACGCAGACCGAACAACAACTTGGGGCGGTACGGCTGCCATGGCTATTTTGATGCTCTATGTCCATAGTCAGCGACTGGCTGTACACAGAGTGCAGTAGGGAACATTGAGCAACATGGTTTGCGATGGCATGCAGGTGTTCTATGACCTTGCACCAGTATGCCCCATATTCCCAGGTCTCCCGGCACCGGACATCCCCAAGCTGGAGAATGGCTGCAAACGTGTCATCAAACAGTGGCAGGACACTGGCATGCTCGCCAAAGCTGGACGGACAGGTACGTGGGCTAGTTGGGCAGAACCTCTAAGGGTGGCAAACAGGGCATGCCAAGAGCCACGTAGCATTCTCGTGGTCTATTGAAACCTGTTTGCCCGCATGGTTACATCCGCTGCCCATGCAGCAAGTCAGTGCCGTGCCGTGGCATCTGCGCAGGGGCCCGCCAATCTCCACGCAGCGCCAGAGCGCAGGTAGTGCAGCTGATGGACCTTGTGCCCGAGCAGCGCCCGAGTGAAGCCGTGCACATGCAGCCACTCGTTATGCAGATGCTGAGCGCAGTGTCAGACGCTGTGGGATCGTCACAGCACCTTTTTGACACACACTCCAGCAATTTCCTCAAGCGCCCAACAGCAATGATTGACTGCTGCGGTCTGGCTAGCACACTTGTGGAGTGGACACAGCTGGTGGTGCCTTATGAGTTCAAACTTCGCAGCAGACAGGTGGTCAGCTTGCTAGGGCAGCTCATTGACCGCTGTGAGAAGCTCTTCCACCACCAGCGACGGCGTCAGCACGTCTATGCAGTGGGCATCATGTTGGACGCTGTGGAGGTGTTTTCCATTTCATGCAACAATGGCAAGATCAGTGTGGAGCGGACAGGCTTGCAGCCATTGTCCATTGCCAGCGGCTCACCGGGCCTGCGATTGTTGGCATCCGTTCTGCAGGCATCTTTGGTGCAGCTGGGCTACAGCAGCCCCCAGCTGCCTCCCAGCTTCCAGCTAGGCAACCACACTTTGAGCAATGCGCAGCTGATCCAAGAAGGCAGTGCTCCATGCAGCGGCCACCCTGGCAGCTATGTGTTCCGCGTGACTGTCGATGCCCTGCAGCACTCAGCCATCCTGAAGCTCAGTCATGATGATCACGAGGTGATACTTGTGTACTTTCTCTGTGTTACATTCTGGCGTTGCCTGTCAAGCCTTGTATGCTGCTGACTGCATGGGCAGTTCTGAAGCTGTCCCTGACAAAAGCCTGTTGGTTTCAGGAGTTCATTCTCAAGGAGCTGCAAGGCCTGCCGCATGTCGTGCAGCTGCAGGCATCAGGGTTGCTCGCCTATGAGAGCAATCTGTGGCATGCGGTCCTCCTCCAGCCCTATGGGCGCCTGCTGGAGCACACTGATCCGCGGTCTTTGATCGTGCAAGTGACATCTGATGTCGTACACGCAATATCTGACTGTGCCAGCAAGCACATCGCGCATCGCGATGTGACGGCGAACAACTTTGTCAACTACCAGCAGCGAGGCTACCTGTGTGACTTTACTGCTGCCAAGGTGATATCCTGCGGCAGAAATGCCTCACAATGCAGGCATGTTGTTAGGAGCTTAGCCCCTTCATGGTGCTGCTTGGTGGTCGTCGTGGTCGATGGTTGTATGTGGTTTTGCAGGTCATTGAGGACTGGTCTGAGCTGCCAAGCCCCACAGGAAACCCGGCAGCCATCACAGGCACACCGCTTTTTGCAGCAGTATCCGTGCTGGAAGGCGGCCCACATACCCAGAGTAGCATGTATGAAGGGCTGTTCTACAGCCTGTTGTACATCTGCCGAGGCGGGCGGCTGCCTGATTCCTGGGCTTTCAAGTTCACTGGCCTGGCTGAAGCGGCGAAGCTGCGCCGTGGGTGCATGATGTGTGAGCCGCCTATCAACACCTGGGATGTGCCAGAGGAGGTTGCACCCTTCATCCGTGCACTGCATGCGCTGTTTTGGGCCGAGATCCAGGATGGTGCCTTCAAGTACCGAACGAATGTGACGGCCAAAGAACTGCTGGATGTGTGCAGCCAGTTCATGGCTTAAACTTAGGAGCATGTGTAGAATAGCTCCATGGTGTTTTTGGCGCTGCTTTGCAGTCTACGCGATGGTGCTTGCAGCCTGACCATGCCCATAGAATATCAGCATGGCCAGTCAGAACACCAGTTCGCTATTATCGTCAATTGAACCGAACTATATGAGAAATGTGCACGAGTGCTCAAGCAATGCTGCAAATGCTGATGCGGACAAACCATGTGGCTTGCTGGCCTGGTGGGCCGAACATGTGCTGCTTAACAGCCATAAGCCGTAAAGTGTGGCTTATGAACGCTTGATGGGCTGGATGCAAACACTAAATGATATTTAAGTAGTGAAACAACCGCGCTCCGTGGGCAAGTGCATGCTAGGATGCATGCATGGCTAAGCAGCTGATGCTGCACGAGGGCGTTGACACGTTCCAGCCCAGCGCTGCTATCTCTTCCACACAAACCATTCGCGGCCAATTGGTGCTCTGCAATGCCTGTATGGGCAAAGGCAATGACGCTTTGACTGGTTCGACCGCCTCATTCGCTTTGCAATGTTCCTTCCTGCTTGCAAGAAAACATTACGTCTTGGATCCAGTTCGAGCCTTCCGAAGGAGTCCAGGAACCATCATCACGTTGCGCAAACAGCTGCCACAGGAACATGGTGACGTGGCAAGCTCAAGCCTGCACCCATTGTCTCACCGCTCCTCCATGCAGCCTTTAGTAACACCTAGTAACACCTTAGTGAGGCTACTTCTCCTCCCCACGCGCCCCCAGGCTGCTGCACTGCTTGATCAACTGCCCGACGCGCAAGGCTGCGGCACTCCCGGCGCGGCCGATGCTGCGCGGAAGCCACATCACAGCACCAGGCCTCCACTCTGCATGCCTGCCCTGCTCAACAGATTAATCCAGGCACAGTCAGCGCCAGCGAAACGCCCATGCACCTGATTCTGGCTCCACGCATCTGTTAGTGATGCACGCAATTGCTAAAAGTGCCTTTGCCCTAGCTCCATCAGGGGGTACTGAAGACCTTTCTTACTAGTCTTAAATACCCCCTCACACCCTGGTATGCAGCGTTTTGGGAGAGCTCACGAGATGCAGTATCTCCGGCAGGACGGGGCAGACCCATCAGACAGCGGTGACCCCGCACGCTTGCCATGCATGGGGACAAAAGACACATGTGGAACAATTGCACATTACCCACTGACACCACTTTTCTGGCTCGTCCTTGTGCAGCCTTTGAATGCGCAAGTTAAGCCTGAAACTCTGGGCAAGGTGACTTAGCTGCAGGTCACACACAATATTGGCCACACCTCAGATTCTGCACCCGGTGATCCTTGGCTGGACCTGCCCAGATCACCAGAGCTTCTGGCGCCAGGAGAGGATGGAGATGAGCTGCGGCTACTGACGAGGCCCCACGCTGCAAATCGAAATCCAAGACCTAATCGCATGCAGTTACTCAACTCTCTCCAGTCAACACTTGAAATGGCGTATTGGATGTGCAACTTGAGCCTTGCTTTTACTAAGCTGCCAGGCTTGCACCATTCTCGCGCAGGAGACAGTCAAACATAATCGGAACGGAATAGCATCCGTACAGTAGACTGTACCCGACAAGCTTAAGACCAGCACAGAAAGTGATCAGGCCGAGGTTGCAATGGTGAGCTGCTGCAAACAAATAGCTTGCAGCCGTACAGGGAGGCTCCACAGTCTTTGCAGTACAGTGCGAGCTACACATCAATTATCTCCTGGCCCAAAGTGAGTCAATGCCTCCGTCCTGTGAGCCATGACTCTCTGACGCCCTCAGGGCGCCTCCTTTCTGATTGCTGTGCAATTCAAACTCTGCTATAAACAGAACACAGAACAGGAAAGGGCCAACAGCTGCAGCAAGGCAGTTTATGACCACACTGAGAGTCGCCGCGCAGAACTGTGCCCTGTATAAAACGCCGCAGTACAGAGCCAAGCAATAGTGTTTCTCAATGCACGGAACAGTGTCTTTTACAGAGTGGCAGAGATACACATAGAATAAAAAGGTCTGCGAGGGCGTACCTATGGCCACACGAAGAAGGTGTGACAGGCGGGCAGCCAAATTGGGCACTGCATGCAGCACAGGGACCTGCCAGCAGGATCAACAATTAAGGTATTTTAGATAGATTTGAACTTAGTCAGAAAAAATGGCAGGGACAATGTAGACAGGTGTCCAGACGGTGACTGCATGCAGGGACTGGCAGGTGATGTGAAGCAAGAAGTGGGGGTGTGTTGTGGGGTAGATTAGTCACCTGGTGCTGGTCCCAAAAATTTGTCCCAGGCAGCCTGGTTCATGTGGAATGTCTTGGAGAAGCGCCTGCCCATGGCGGTGCGGTGCTTGTGCGTCCCATCTGCACATAGCACACATTAAACCAGAAGGGATTGCATACATGAAAGTCAGTGCGAGCGCCAAAATAGGGAGGAAGGGCTGCCTCTTTGAGTAAATACTGTTTATATATTGTGAATTATAAAACATGTAATCACTGAACAGGAATGCATCAAAATGCAAACATCTCCCGGCTCAGGAGCACTAACGATCACTGCGCACATGTGATCATTGATCATCAACCTGCTTTATTCCTGCTGTACTCCCTGAGGGGCAATGGGCCATTGATCCAGGACTTAGGCACAGAGCAACACAGACTGCAACGGTGCATGCATCTGCCATCGGTAGAGAAAGTGTCAAGGAAGGGAAGGGTGGAAGGGAATCATTGAGAGTTGCTGCAACGCACACACTCCATTTCTGGGCTAACAAAACCTTGCATTAACATTAAAAAGCACAAGACCATGCGCAGAACATACCTGGATGGGTATCGCCGGGAGCGCTTGGTGTGTGGTTGGTGTCAGCTGCGGCTGTGATGTCAATGCGTGAAATCCCGAGTCTCTTCTGCGAGGCTTGCCGGATCCACACAGCAGCCGCCGCGTGGTCTGTCCTCACAGCTGCTTGTGTGGCTGCGCAGCTGTCCAACATGGCCTCTTCATCTGCCCAGGCCCAGTCTGCATGCAAATTGCTCTCTCATCATCAACACAGAAATTGCAAAGTATTCAAATTTGCTGAGAATCTGCTTTATATTCACATCAGCAAGCACATTGCATATGAAGAAGTATAGGCGCATGAATGGGGTACACGGTTAGCGCACAATGAATATGCATGATGAGAGTGCATCACTGCTGCCATTGCCCTGCCAAGAGGCAGCGTGCACCCAGAAGAAGCAAATCATTCTCTGGATTTGCCAGATCACACGGTGTACAACAGAGTGCAGCTTGCATTGCCAGAGCCTGTTTGTCCTGTGTAAATCTTTCTAAATATCAAACCTTTGATGCTGCGTACCGTCTAGAGCATCATAGTAGACATCGTCCTCCCCTCCTTCTTGCTGTCCATCTGCTGTTGCAGCTTCTGTCGTCTGGGCAGCTTCTCCATAGCTTCCTGCCTCAGTCGCCGCTGTGCTGGGTTGCAACTGTCCAGACTGACTGGACGTTGCCTGGTCAGGCACGGCAGCTCTGCCAGCTGGAAGGGCCACCTGGGCAGCTTCCTCCAACTGCTGCCTGCTGTAAGGTGCCTGCATGGCGATTACACCGTAATTTATTAGAAAAAGTATTGAGCAAGTGCCTGCCTTCCAAGTGGGATTGCGGCACGAACTTGACATGCCAGTCTTCCGCCCAGCGTTGATCAGTGCATGTTGACCACTGTCAGTTCAAGATGTGCGGACATTCATACTTGGCTGGTTGTTATATCCCTGGTGAGAGCATACAGGACATGCAAATGTCGCTCTAAGAACGAGAAATCCCCCCAGCTGAACCAAAAAATTTCCCCAAACCACCATTTGGAGGCGAGTCAGATCCAGCCGAGGCTGAATTCTTGTTCTTAGAGTGCATTTCGTCACCCTCAAAGCACATGCAAAGGACATAACAACACCCCGCGCTACGCACCTGCACCATCGCAGTGATGCGGTTACTAATCCACCCGATGCCATGGTTGTCCGGACGGCCAGAGAACAGAATGTCCCTGCCGCCCTCGTGCTGCAACACCTCGCTCCCGAAGTCCACCCACCTACAAGCCACCAATCAAAATCGGTCTTCTTCTTCTCCTCCTCTCCACTTCTCTGCAGATGGTCCTGCAAATGATTTGGGGTGATGTAGCTTGTAAAGCAAAAGGGCATCTGCATGTATCCAGTGCAAAAAAATGCCATGCAGCAGGACTCAAAGGTCCCTGAGTTGCGGTGATGCAGCATTGTATGTACTAAGGCACCTGCATGTTTCCAATCCCTTGACAGCCATGCACCAACTTATTCTGACCGAGTGGACTCCCACACTTGTTCCAGTGCTTAGATGGGCAAGAAATAACAAGAGGAAACCAGTAATGCATGGGATCATGAGCTGGGAGAGTAGAATTGCCAGAAAGTACCTCTGCACAACCAGGGGCATGCCCTGATACACCTTCTCCAGATTGCCCACCAAGATGCAAAACAAAAGACAAGCAGTCATGCATGGGGTGGAGACTAGGAAAAATGCACTACAAGAATTACCTCTGCACGACCAGGGGCATCCCCTGGTACACCTTCTCCAGATTGTCAACCACGATTCGCTGTGCCAGGTGCCCCAGCCCCAACAGCTTGAACTCCACCTCGCCTTCCAGAGTCTGGCAGCAGCTCACACCGGGCTGCTCGTCCTCTATCGTGAGCATGCACTCGATGCGCGACTGCACCCACCACAATCTCATCTTCAACATACCACTTTGCGAGCGGTTCTTTGCAATAATTGACAGTTAATGCGCGGCTGCACATATCACCCCAGCATCCTCAGCAGACCAATCTTACAAGGGTGTTCGCAACACTACATGGTCGACTGCATACACAGCCGCAACCCCTTCGGCAGCCCACTGCCTTGAGGGTGCTCAGTGACCCTTATTGCGCGACTGCACAGATCATCCGGACATCTTCAACAGCTAGCGCTTGAGGAAGTGATCAGCGACAGTGGCAGCTTGGTGGTTAAGATAACAGAGATAGATTCCATGGGTGCCTCCAACACCGACATCTTCAGGCCGTCCTGAAACATTGGGCTCTGCCCTGCTTTCAGTATGGTGCCTAGGATTGAAGGGCAGGAGTCTGCACATCAACTCAGTGAAAGAGTGGGAAGGCACTTGTATACCTTCTCTGGGAGGATTGGAGCGATGCTCTTGACGGGCAGGCGGTAGGGCGGGCAGGCAATGAGCTTGGGGTCATAGGTGATGATGTCGGTATACTGCAAGCCCTGCTTGGCGAAGTGCCTCTGGAAGCTCTTCGGCACGTACTTATCCACCTCGAGCATCGTCACGAACTTGTAGACCTCCGCCTCCCCCTCCATCCAGCCGTCCACGATATCGAGTGATCCCACCTTCATGCTCTGTGACCAAACACATCTTTAGTCGGTGTGGCAATAGTCTTATCATACGATCAGCTGCCACACGCGATTTATCTTTCATAATACTATCTTGTGCTTCTTTCACCGGTCGGATGGTTTCAGGATCGCGCTCGTCCCAAATAAAAACGTCTTACGTAAAATGTCCAAGGAAATGCAGATAGTGCCAGACAAGCAGCAAGGAACTCTCTTGCAGAGATAGGAACTTGGATGCTGACTCCACCTTTGAGATAAGGGATCGAAAGGCGGCGCTGTCACGCTCGATGAAGTAGTCAGAAGCTGCAATGGGCAGCACAGCCGAGACCTTGAAGTGGAGCCCCGGCATCTTGCTAGGCTGTCTGGATTCTGATGAGACTGAAAGATGCTTTCTCGGAATCCGATATCTTTGTGGGACCGACGACGCTCCTGAGGCAAGTTTGCGGTGTTGCCGTTGCTTTCAAGACGGTTTCGGAACTCTCGAGACAGTGAGTCAGCGTTACATGGGCTTTCTCCTGATGGCGCAAACTGAACTGGTCTTGACCTGAAGATCATCAACAAGACAACTTGAGATATGGACTCCGTTAATGTTCCATTTATGTGTGCATTTGAGCACTTATCAGCGCTGTTGAGGATAGTCCTCATCTGAAGATTGCAATGCTGTCAGGATGAGCATGCCTCGTGACACCGCGTCCTGAGACAATGTAGAAGGCAACATGGTCACGAGATTGGTCAAGAAGGTCCTGTTCTTCCCCATCCGCGTCTTGAGCAGGACATATCGGGTAATAACAGCAGCAACATCAGTGCCGGATGCGCTCCCAGTTGGTGGCTTGAGCGGTGAACGTGCGTCTGGGTTGCTGTTCGCGCTCCGACAGGTTATCGAAAGAGATCAGGTAACCTGCAAATCCCTGCAGGACAGTTGTACTTTGAATAGCATGCCGATGCTTGTGACAATTCCCTCACAACTCTCTCCTGCTGTGCTTTCGAGACTATTCTTATCTAAGTCACCATCTCTCCTGATTGCAGGATGTATGTGTTGCCGTGCAATGGCTGACCTCCCTGCAGCTCGCCCAGATCGCATCAGACAGGTCTGCCATCACCACACTCAGAATTTAAGTACTGTATTTGTACTCATGCTACTTACTCATCAGGTGCTTGGACTTTCTAAATGGAGCATAGCTGATGTATAGCAGTTCTCCAAAAGGTCCCATATCTACCAAGCATGCTTGAAGTGCATCAACATCCACACTCTTAGCTGCAGGAGATCCCATCACAAATACGTATCACTGTCCCCTTCTTCTGTCCATCTTTAGTTCAGAAGTGAGGACAAACTTTGCCTGCCTGTCTACAATTAGTTCTTTGCCAAAGGGGAACCTTTGAGTACAGGCATCTACCCAGCTCCCCAAGTATGGCAATCCTGACGCTGCCAGATGCACTGCAGAGCCACTGATTCAACAGGA
>JADEYI010000576.1_pt1 | contig 46421 bp, 46 predicted proteins | sample 8542331 | NCBI WGS metagenome assembly JADEYI01 (sample SAMN16510988, study PRJNA670497) | mine drainage metagenome | isolation source: biofilm near Copperflume 1 | place: Germany: Marsberg coppermine Kilianstollen | collected 2018-02 | reverse complement strand
CAAGGCGCAATGCCCGAATTGCAAGTTGCTGGCCACCGGCGCCGTGCTGTTCTCGGCCGCGGCGCAGAACGAAGCACGCCAGGAAGTATTTTGGCTGACGACGGCATCCATGCTGTTCATCGTGCTGTTGCTGCTATTGGTGTTCCGCAGCCTGCAACCTTTGATTCTGGGCTTGCTGTCCGTGGGCGCTGGCGTGCTGGCAGGCGCCGCCGCGGTGGTCATCTGTTTCAGGTCGGTGCACATTCTCACATTGGTGTGTGGAACCACGCTGCTGGGGATCGCCATTGATTATGCCTTCCTGTATTTTGCCGAGCACTGGTTCGGCGAAGGTCCGGCGGAACGCACGCTCAATTCAGTATTGCCGGGCCTGACCATGGGGCTGATTACCGGCGTGATTGCCTTCGCATTCCTGCTGTTGGCCGGTTTCCCGGCGCTCACCCAGATCGCCATCTTCTCCGTCGTGGGTTTGATCCTATCCTACGTCACGGTGCTGTTGGTGTTTCCACTGCTGCTGCGCCGGCGGCCGGCGCTCCAGTTCGCCAATTTGCTGCAATGCCCGCAACGGCTGTTGGTGCTGGCGTGCAAGCCCAGTCGCTGGCGGCAAATTGTGCCGCTGACAGTGCTTTTGTTAGCCATCCCCGGATGGTTGCAATTGCACACCAGCGACGACGTGCGTGACCTGCAGAATTTTCCCAAGCCCCTGCTCAACGCCGATCAGGATGTTCACCGGTTGCTGGGGCAGATAGCGCCGTTGGGGTTTTTTCTGATTGCAGGTGGGAATATTCAACAGGCCTTGCAACGGGAACAGACCTTGTTCGAAGTTACCGCCGCCGAATTTCCAGGCGCCATGGCGTTGGGATTGTCGCGTTTTCTGCCTTCCGAAGCGAGACAGCAGATGGACTTGAAGATTTGGGCGACGATCTACCGTGATCCTGCTGTGCTTAAGCGGGCATTTGCGCATATCGGTCTGCCTCCCGAATACGCGAATACCCTGGAAACCGACTGGCAGAACGATCCACATGCGCCGCTGACGCCGCATCCATTGTTAGCGGCGGAACCAGAGTTGGGGCAGTTTGTGGTGCGCGCGGATGGCCAATTGGCGCTGATCGCCACCTTGATGTCGCCGCTCACTACAGCTCGGGGATTGGAAAACGCTGCGGCGCAGGTGCCCGGCGTGAGTTTCGTGGCGCCGTTGCAGCGCCTCACCGGCATTTTCCGGCAGATACGCTGGCGCGCCACCTGGCTGGTGGTGGCGGGTTATGTGTTGATCTCGTTGCTGCTCATCTGGCGTTATGGGCGGCGTAATACCCTGCGCATGCTGTACCCGCCGCTGCTGTCCCTGGCGGTGACCCTGGGCGTGCTTGGCTGGCTGCAGGTGGCGGTGAATATTTTCGTGATTGTCGGCCTGATACTGGTGCTGGGAGTAGGCCGCGATTACACCGTGTTCCTGCGGGAAGGCGCCGGCTCCCGCTCCACCGCCCTGGGAGTGACGCTCGCGGCCCTGACCACCCTGTGTTCGTTCGGCCTGCTGGCTTTCAGCGCGATTCCCGCGCTACACGCCTTTGGTCTGGCCACGCTCATCGGCATCCTGGCGAGCTACCTGAGCGCGCCGCTTTCAATTGCACCGGACACACGGGAAACCGCGTAAACATGAGGGCGAAGTTCACTAGCTTTGGATTGATCTTGCTGTTCATGGCCGGCTGCGCCGGTGTGCCTCCAGTCAACTGTGTGGCCCTCGGTCGCGGCAGCCACATCTGTCTGCTGCCGCCAGCGCAGCTTCCGGCCTTGGACGGCGCCCACATGATCACCGTTGACCACAACGGTAAACGGCAGATGTTCATAGGCCAGTTGCATATCGATTCACATGTAATCCGGCTGGCGGGCAGCAGCCTGTTCGGACCCAGTCTGTTCACGGTCAGCTATGACGGCGACAATCTGCGCAGTGAACCTGCCGGTGGGCGGCAGCGTGCCGATCTGCTGATTGCGGTGCTGGAAATGGTCGCGGCCGGCCAGCGGACGTTACAACCGGCATTGCAGGGTTTGACGCTCACGCAAACAACAACCAATGACGGCAAGCGACTGCGGGAATTTTTCCAGCGGGGTCATCTGGTCGTCCGTATCGAGATGAGCGCCGCGCCGCTAACGCAGGCTGTCATCCGCTTCGACATTCCGTCGGCAAATTTGTCGGTGTTGATGCAGCCTCTAGCCGGTCAAGCAGCGTTGCAACCCTGATGCGCACTTATCTGCACGCGCTCGGCCTCATCAATGCGCTGGGTAGCGGCGCGCAGAAGGTTCGTGCTGGCCTGTATCTGGATTCCTCCGGCGGCATTGTGGCGTGCGACGAGCTGGTGCCGGGGCGCAGGCTGCGGGTAGCGGCGGTTCAGGAGGAGTTGCCGGCCATCCCACTGACATACGCCAATTACAATAGCCGCAATAACCGCCTGTTGCAGGCGGCCGTGGAACAGATTCGCCCGCAGATTGACACGCTGCTAGATCGTTTCGGAGCGGCGCGTGTGGCTATCGTGCTCGGCACCAGTACCTCCGGCATTCTGGAGGGCGAACAGGCGGTGCGCGTGCGCAATCAAACCGGCGCATTCCCGCGCGCGTTTGATTATCGGCAGCAGGAGATCAGCAGCCCCTCGGAATATCTTCAGCGCGCGCTTGCGATCACCGGCCCGAGCTGGACGGTTTCAACCGCCTGCACCTCCAGCGCCAAGGCGTTCGCCTCTGCGCGCCGCTTGCTGCATCTGAACGTGTGTGACGCGGTCCTTGTGGGCGGCGTGGATTCCCTGTGCCGGCTCACGCTCAATGGCTTTACAGCACTGGAATCGATGGCACGCGATGTATGCAATCCCATGAGCCGTAACCGTGACGGCATCACCCTGGGGGAAGGTGCGGCGCTGTTCATTATGTCGCGGGAGCCGGGGCCGGTGTGCCTGCTGGGTGTTGGAGAATCCTCCGACGCCTATCACATCTCCGGGCCGGACCCGGAAGGCCGGGGCGCGGAAATCGCCATGCGCGCCGCGCTCACGGATGCGAAGCTTGATGCCGGTGCGGCGGATTACCTCAATCTGCACGGTACCGGCACGATTCAAAATGATTTAATGGAAAGCCATGCCGTGGCGCGGGTGTTCGGTTTGGAGTTGCCCTGCAGCTCCACCAAGCCGCTGGTGGGCCATATGTTGGGCGCCGCCGGCGCCACCGAGATGGCCTTTTGTTGGCTACTGTTGACCGATAATCCGGCCCGCACGCATTTGCCGCCGCATGTCTGGGATGGTGAACGGGATCCCGCACTTGCTCCGCTCAGCCTGTGCAGGCAGGATGATACACCGTGCGATTGCCATGTCGTGGTGAGCAATTCCTTCGCCTTCGGTGGCAGCAACACCACATTGATATTGGGGACTTGAAGCATGGAGGGGTCATTGCCAGCGGTCGCAGAATTGCTGCCCCTTAGCGGCAGCGCCATTCTGGTGGACAAGATACTGGCGGAAACCGCCGAAGGTGTGATTGCCGCGGCCCGCATGCTCCGCGCGCACCCGTTTTTCTCCGCGGAACAATCCGGCGTACCCAGTTGGGTCGGCGTCGAACTCATGGCCCAGACCATCGGACTGCACGCGGGTCTGGCCGCGCGCCGGGACAACCGGCCGCCGCGGGTTGGTTATCTCTTGGGTACGCGCCGCTATGCACCCTCGGTGCCGTATTTTTCAGCGGGTTCGCTATTGGAGATCCACGTCGAACGGCTGTATCTGGATGCTTCCGGTCTGGGGGCCTACGATTGCAGCATTGTCAGCGCCGGCGAAGTGCTGGTGAACGCCACCGTCACCGTGTTTCAGACCGAGGGAGAAGTGAGCCGGTGAGTATTGCCAAACGGGTCCTGGTGACCGGTGCGAGCCGCGGCATCGGCCGGGTTATTGCTCTGGAGCTGGCGAAAGCCGGCTTCGCCGTCACCGTGCATTGCCACCGCAGTTTGGAAAAGGCCGAAGCCGTCGCCGCGCAGATACGCGACCTCGGTGGCAGGGCCACCACCCTGGCTTTTGATATCGCGGATCGCGATCAGGCGGGCCTGGTGCTGGAAAAGGATATGGCCGCTCATGGTGCTTATTGGGGGGTGGTGTGTAATGCCGGCATCGCCGCCGACAACGTGTTTCCGGCCATGCCGCCGGAAGACTGGGAGCGCGTCATTAACACCAACCTGGGTGGTTTTTACAACGTGTTGCGGCCACTCACCATGCCCATGGTGCGCATGCGCCAGGGCGGGCGCATTGTCACGCTCGCATCCCTCTCAGGCATTATGGGTAACCGCGGCCAGGTGAATTACAGCGCCGCCAAGGCTGGAATCATCGGTGCCAGCAAAGCCCTGGCGGTGGAGCTGGCCAGCCGCAACATCACCGTGAACTGTGTGGCCCCGGGCCTGATCGAGACCGATATGCTTGACGGCCTGCCGCTGGAAGAGATGCTTAAACAGATTCCCATGGGGCGCGTGGGCAAACCCGAGGAGGTGGCGGCGCTGGTGGGCTTCCTGTTTTCCGACGGCGCCGCCTACATCACCCGCCAGGTATTTTCCGTCAATGGGGGCATAGGGTGACGCGTCGCGTCGTGGTGACCGGCATGGGCGGGTTGACGGCACTCGGTCACGACTGGAAAACCATCGGCGCCAATTTGCGCGCGCTGCGTTCCGGTGTGCAACACATGCAAGACTGGGAGCGCTACGAGGATCTCAATACCCGCCTGGCCGCCCCGGTTGCGGCCTTTGAACTGCCACCGCATTACAACCGCAAGACGATGCGCAGCATGGGGCCGGTGGCTCTAATGTCCACCCGCGCCACGGAACTGGCGCTGGAAGATGCGGGCCTGATCAAACATCCGGTGCTCAAGTCCGGTCAGACCGGCATCGCCTACGGCGCATGCTCTGGCAGCGCGGAAGCGGTGGTGGCGTTCGGCCGCATGGCTACCACCGGCAAAGTGCATGGCATCACTTCCAGCACCTATGTGCAGATGATGAGCCACACCGGCGCAGTGAATATCAGTCTGTTTTTCGGCATCACCGGCCGCATTATTCCCTCCAGCAGCGCCTGCACTTCCGGCAGCCAGGGCATTGGTTTTGGATATGAAGCTATTAAACATGGTCAACAGACGGTGATGATCGCCGGCGGCGCCGAGGAGTTGAGCATAGGGCCATCCGCCGTGTTTGATACGTTGTTCGCCACCAGCACCCGCAACCATGCACCCCATACAACACCCCGACCCTTCGACCGCGACCGCGATGGGCTGGTGGTGGGCGAGGGCGCCGCCACCCTGATCCTCGAGGAACGGGAACACGCCCGGCAGCGTGGCGCGCGCATCTACGCGGAAGTAATCGGTTTTGGCTGCAATACCGACGCGTCCCACATCACTCAGCCACAGGCGGAGACCATGGCCATTGTCATGCGGCTGGCTTTGCAAGACGCAAGCTTGCCGCCGGCGGCTATCGGTTACGTCAACGCTCACGGCACCGCCACGGATCGCGGTGATATTGCCGAGTCCTTCGCGACTCGCGAGGTGTTCGGCGAGTCCATTCCCATCAGCTCACTCAAGAGTTATTTTGGTCACGCGCTGGGCGCCTGCGGATCCCTGGAAGCCTGGCTCAGCATCGAGATGATGCGGGATAACTGGTTCGCCCCCACCATCAACCTGGATAATTTGGATCCGGCCTGCGCCCAACTCGATTACCTGACCGGCAACGGGCGCAGCCTTGAGGTGCAACATGTCATGAGCAACAACTTCGCCTTCGGCGGCATCAATACCAGCCTGATCTTCAAACGCTGACAGAACAAATATCAGGGGATCGGCATGCAAGGCGCTCAACAACAGCGGCAGAGGATGAAAAAAAAGGTCCTGGTCGTCCACTATTCCCAGAGCGGCCAGCTAAGCGACGTACTCCGACATCTGAGCGCGCCACTGGCCGAAGCCGACGACATCGAATTGCACCAGCTGGTCTTGCGGCCCAAGATCAGCTACCCGTTTCCCTGGCCATTCATACGTTTTTTCGACACTTTCCCGGAAGCCATTTACCTCGACCCCCCGGGGCTTGAGCCCTTGGGCCTGGATGAACGCGAGCGCTTCGATTTGATCATCCTCGGTTATCAGGTCTGGTTCCTGTCGCCGTCTCTGCCCGCCACCGCGTTCCTGAAAAGCCCGGCGGCACGGACGCTGCTGAAGGGCGCGCCGGTGGTCACCGTGATTGCCTGCCGGGACATGTGGCTCATGGCCCAGGAACAAACCAAGAAATTGCTGGCCGCCTGCGGCGCACGCCTGGTCGGCAACGTGGTGCTGGTGGATGAAGCCGGCAGCGTCGGCAGTTTCCTGGCCACGCCGATCTGGGTGCTGACCGGCAAGAAAGGCCCGCTTTTCGGCGGATTGATCCCCCGCGCCGGCGTCAAACCGGAGCAGATTCTTGGCTGCCGGCGTTTCGGAGAGCGCATCGCGCGCGTACTCAGCGAGGATCGTCCACTCGATGCGAGCCTGCTGCGTGGCCTCGGCGCGGTGAAGGTGAATACGCGCCTGATTGCCACCGAACACGCGGCCCGGCGCAGCTTCCTCGTCTGGGGTGCGCTGCTGCGCACGCTGGGTCGTCAGGGCGCCTGGGCACGCCGCCCGCTGGTCATCATCTATTTTGTGTTTCTGGTTGTGCTGCTGGTCACGGTGCTGCCCTTAAGCGCCTTGCTCAAGACTTTGGCGGCGCCCTTGCTGCGCAAACGCATTGCCGCCCAGACGGCCTATTTCAGTGAACCCTCGGGCGGCTAAATCGGAACATGACAATGGCAGCTAAAGCGTACATCACCAATCTTTCGGCATTCTTGCCCAATGCTCCGGTCAGCAACGATGAGATGGAATCGGTTCTGGGTATGATCAATGGCCGCCCATCACGCGCACGGCGCATCATCCTGCGCTCAAACGGCATCAACACGCGTTATTACGCCATTGATCCCGCCACTGGCAAAACCACCCACACCAATGCCCAACTGACTGCCGCAGCCGTGCGCGGGCTGGCCCGCGCGGATTTCAACCTCGATCAGATTGATTTGCTCGCCTGCGGAACCACCTTTGCCGATCAATTGGTGCCCAGCCACACCAGCATGGTGCATGGCGAACTCGGCATTCCACCTTGCGAAACCGTTGCCATCTCGGGCGTATGCATTAGCAGTACCACGGCGCTTAAATACGCGATGCTTGGCGTAGCCAGCGGCGAATTCCGGCATGCTGTGAGTGCCGGCTCGGAAACCCCTTCGGCCGTGATGCATGCCAGAAATTTCCAGGCCGAGAGCGATGCCCAGATCGAAGCGCTGGAAAAGCAGGCGGTGATGGCATTTCAGAAAGACTTCATACGCTGGATGTTGTCCGATGGTGCGGGCGCCGCTCTGATCGAACCGGAACCCGCCACCCAGGGATTGTCGCTGCGGATTGACTGGATAGTCGAACGCTCCTACGCCAACGAACAACCGGCCTGCATGTATGGCGGCGCGGAGAAACTGGAAGACGGGAGCCTGAAAGGCTGGCCGGAATACGACCCCTCGGAATGGGCGCAGCGCTCCATCTTCACGCTCAAGCAGGATGTCAAGCAACTCAACGAACATGTCATGGCCTACACCGTCGAACGGCCACTGCGGGATATACCGCAACTGAAAATGCTGAAGCCCGGGGACGTTGATTTCTTTCTGCCGCACTATTCTTCGCATTATTTCCGCGACAAGGTCCACGAACACATGTGCAAGGCCAGTTTCGATGTGCCGTTCGAACGCTGGTTCACCAACCTGTATTCCAAGGGCAATATCGGCGCGGCTTCCATCTATGTCCTGCTTGAGGAACTGTTCCATTCCGGCCGGTTGAAACCGGGTCATCGTCTGCTGTGCTACATCCCGGAGAGTGGCCGTTTCAGCACGGCCTGGATACACCTCAGCGTTTGTGGTCCGGATGGCAAGACTCAGTCCTGAGGCAAAATGAAAAACCACGAGGTTCCTCAGCAGAATGCCAGGGCATTCATGGGCCACAGCAAGGTGCTGTACGCGCTGGATGAACAGGGCCGCTATGTGCCGACGCCCTGTAATGGTTGGGAAGCCGAGGAAATCGTCTTGGATCAGGCGATAGCGGAATTCGAACGTCACGCCGCCGCCGCCTGGCGGCGCGCCCGGCAGGGCGGTGGTTCGGCGCTCGAGTATCACATGTACCGCCAGCGCATGGATCGTGTGCTCCTGGCCCAAAGCACCGGTTTCTTTAAATGGCGGGTGCGCCGCCATCTCAGGCCCGGGGCGTTCGAAAGACTGTCCGACCGATGCAGACGGCGTTATGCCGAGGCGCTGGGGCTGGCACCGGAACAGCTCGACGCCCTCCCGGATCAACCATGAACGCCGCGTCAATAGCGCTGGATATCGAGATTCCCTTCGATCACCGGCAAAGTGCGCACTGCGAAAGCGGTGTAATCGCATCCCTGCTGCGCCATCAAAATCTGCCGATCTCCGAGCCGATGGCCTTCGGCATTGCCGCCGGCTTGGGATTCGCCTACCTGCCATTCATCAAATTCGGCGGGTTGCCGTTGTTCGCTTACCGCATGCCGCCCGGCAGCATTATTCGTGGTCTGACCCGGCGCCTCGGCATCGAGATGCACTTTGAGACCTTCAAGCAACCGGCAGACGGCATGCTGGCGCTCGATCAATATCTGTCCCAGGGGCGGGCGGTCGGCATACAAACGTCGGCGTACTGGTTGTCCTATTTTCCGCCGGACATGCGCTTTCATTTCAACGCCCACAACCTGGTGGTGTACGGAAAACACGGCAATAATTACCTGATCAGCGATCCGGTGATCGATATCCGGGTCGAATGCGATGCGGATTCCCTGCGCAAGGCCCGCTTTACGCGCGGTGTGTTGGCGCCCAAGGGTCTGCTCTACTATCCGCGATATATTCCGTCCAAGCTGGATCTGCCACGCGCCATCCGCAAGGCGATTCTCTACACCACCGGCATGATGCTGTACGTGCCCGTGCCGATATTGGGGGTGCGCGGTATCCGCTTGGTAGCGCGCAAAATACGCAATCTAAAGCCGCGCACACAGCATCACAACAAGCTGCTGCTGGGCCACATCGTACGGATGCAGGAAGAAATCGGCACCGGCGGCGCCGGTTTCCGTTTCCTGTATGCATCCTTTCTTCAGGAAGCTGCTGGGATGCTGGGCAAGCCCGGCCTCGCAGTCATGGCGGATGAGCTGACCGCGGTGGGTGACGAATGGCGGCGCTTTGCGCTGCACGCCGCGAAAATGTGCAAGGGCCGCATGCCGATGGATTACGGCCTGCTGGCCGATCAATTGCTGGATTGCGCGGAGCGCGAAGCGCGCATCTATAAACGGCTACGCGCCGAGATAAAATAAGGACCAGCCGCGTTCCGGATGCCCGTCCACGAGAAACAGAGTCCCTGGCTCACGGCTGACGGCAAATGCCGCAAGCCACGCTGCTTCCAGACTGTCGTGAAATGCACTGGTCGGGCCAGACAGCGCGCCGGCATCGAAACCCTGCTGCATCGTCTTGGCCGCGTGCGTTTCCATACTGCGGGTGCAACACAGGCGGTCGCCTGTGCGCCAGGCCGATTTCAGGAAACCCTCCAGCGCCGCAAACTCCGCGAAACGCTTCAGGTCCAGCGATCGGGAGTCACTTGCACCCGACTGCAACAGCAGCCAATGACTGCCTTCGGCCAGCAGTATATCTTGGGATAAGTGCTGGCGCAGGCGGTGCGCGTCGAGCGGTAGCGCGACTTCCTCCACCACCCCCACCAATGCCTGAGTGGCGAAACCGAGGAGCATGTCCGCCATCGCCGCGTTCAGCACCGCTTGCAGGCTGGCGCCGCGCCGGGAGATGAAAAAGTTCTGACCCTGTAAGCCCAGATTTCTGGCCACGTAGAAGCCGGCGCTGCTGCCCAGCGTATTGATGAAATTGAAGGGCTTGGGGATTTCTAAATCGCGTATCAATTGTTCCTGGGTCACGACGTTGTTGCCGATGGGGCCGAGACCGGAGCCGAGATAAATTCCGCAGTCCGGCCGCAGCTTCCGGCCGGACGCGCAGTTTGCTGAACCCAGCAGCGCCAGTTGGATGAAGCGATCGATACGCCGGAACGGTTCACGGCACAAACCCCTCAAGGCGGTTTCCAGCGACGTTAGCGCTGCGTGGTCATACACCGGCTGCAAATAATGACTCGCTGAGACTAGCTTGATCACGGTGCGATTTTTTCCAGTGCCAGCACAGTATTGTTGCCGCCGAAACCGAAATGATTGAGCAGATAGTGACCGTCCGGTGCCGGCTCCGGCGTGGTGATCGGCTGCACGCCGAGCGCCGGATCGGGTGTTTCAAATCCAGGGGTGGCGGGCAGGAAGCCATATAGCAAAGCGCCAGCATACAAAATCAATTCATTCACGCAACAGGCGCCCAGCGTATGTCCGAGATAAGGTTTGAGTACTGACACTGGCGGCAGGCTTGGGAATACCTGCCGCAATCCAAGAGCTTCCGCCGTATCGCCGGCGGGCGTGGCGGTGCCATGGGCCTTGATGCCGCGCACCTGTTGCGGCTGCACACGTATCTGATGCAAGGCTTGATTAAGCACCTTGGCTACGGAATTGCCGTCGGTGTTGGCCGTAGTGACGCTCCAGGTATCGCAATTGCTGGCACCGCCGATTACCCGCAGGCGGTTTGCGGAATCGGTTTCCGCTGACAGCACCACTGCGCCGATGCCTTCTCCCATCAACAGGCCTTTGCGTGCCGCATCGAAGGGTTGCAGCGTTTCCGCCACGACCTGCAAACCCGAGAAACCCGCCAGCGTAGTGCGATTGGCCAGTTCCGCACCGACCACCAAGGCATGCCGGTACCAGCCCAATTCAATCATGCGCAGCGCAGCCAAGAGTGCATTGGCTGATGAAGTGCAGGCGGTATTGTAGGTGTATGTGTCGCCCTTACAGCCGAGTGTGCGTTGCAGGATCACGGCGATATCCTGATAGCCGCACAAGGGCATTGGTATCGCGGTCTCCGGTTGCTGCACCAATGCCGATGCGTAACGCGACTCAGACAGGCCGATGGAGAAACACGAAGAGCCGATAAACATCGGCAGTCGGTGGATTTCCTCAGGTGTCAGTCCGGCCTGCACCACCGCGGCGTGTGCCACCGGTGGCAGCAGACGCTCGAAGCGCCCGGCATCAAACAATTCCGAGCGATCCGGAATCCGGTAATACGGCATTTGCAGGGGCTCGTCGAATTCATCCAGATGCAATCGCACAGGCCGCACCTGCCTGCGCTGCATAGCGGACACGCAGCTTTCTGCGTCCTCACCCAGCGCGCAACTCAAACCCACACCCCGAATGTAAGCGCCAGCCATGCACGTATCAGGGTGCAGCGTCCGAGAGGATGAAATCCGCCAAGCTGTTGACGGAGGTCAAGGCCGCGCGTGTCTGATTGTTGCCATCAATGCGCTTGCCGTATTGTTGCTTGACCGCCAGCGCAATCTGCAGGGCGTCCAAGGAATCCAGAGCCAGACTGCCCTGGCTGCCGATGAGTATGGCGTCATCCGGAATCTGCTCCGGACGCAAATCCTTTTCGCATTCCTTGATGATCATTTGCTTGAGTTCGAGTTTGAGCTGCTCCCTGTCCATCATGTTTTTCCTCTTTGCCTGGCAAGACGCAGACCCGCCAGCGCCAGACAGGCAAGACCGAAGCCAAACAGCCGTAAGGCTTCCGGCGCCACCGCCTCAAGTCCGCCTTGTCGCAGGAACACATCGAGAAAGCCATCCAGCCCCCAGGCCATGGGTGAAAACCGGCTCAATGCCTGCATCACCGGCGGCATCAGGAAACGCGGCACCATGATGCCGCCGACCGCCGCCATCAGCAGGTTGGCCACACCGGTGAAAATCGTGGCTTGTTCACCGGTGGACACCAAGTTTGCAATCAGCAGCGCATAGGCCACCGATGCGAAGCTCAGCGCCAGCGCCATAAGAGTCAGCGCCAATGGCGCATGCCCCAGCGTCAACCTTTGACCGCCAAACCAGGGCACCACCAAGATACCGACCACAAGCATCAGTGCCACTTGCAGCAGGTTGATGCCAAGATACGGCAGTAATTTTCCCAACAACAGGTCTTTTGCGCTCAAGCCCATGCTGCGCAAACGCGCATAGGTGCCCTGCTGCCGCTCCTGCACCCAGGTGGTAGACAGTGGAATGGCGATGAAGAACATCGCAAATACCAGCCAGGCGGGCACATTCTGCTGCACCGAGGAAGGACGCCGATTCCTGCCATCCACCTGATAAAGCGATTGGGCGTGCAATAGCTTGTCCGTGGCATCGAGATTCAAGCCCGCGTCGGCGACCGATGTAATGGCTAACATCTGCGTTTTAAGCGGCGCCAGTGCATGTTGCAGATACACGCGCACCAGCGCCTCGCGCAATGCCGCTTCGAAAAGCATGTAAATCGCCGGTTCGACACCCGGCCCCGCCAGTATCTGCACCGGCAACGGGTCAGTGCTTTGCATAGCTTTACCGAAACCCGACGGTATGCTCACCATAAATTGTGCCCGATCGTCGCGTACTTTATCAATAAGTTCTGGCGCGGATGCACTTGAAGATAGAATCTTGAAATCCTTCATTGCGCTGAGTCTCTTTACCAGCGCTTCGCTTGCCGGGCTGTCGTCCTTATTCACCAGATAATAATGAATATTCACACCCTGTTGCTCGGCGAATTTGTTCTGCAAGGCCAGCGACATCACCAGGATAAACACCGCCGGCATTGCGAACAGCAACAACAAGGCGTGCCAGTCGCGTAAAAGCAGCTTCCATTCCTTTGTAACCAGTGCGAATAAAGGCATGTTAATTTCTCAGTTGTCGGCCGGTCATCTGCAAGAACAATTCTTCAAGGTTGCGATAACCATACTTCAAGCGACAGATATCAAGTCCTTCGGCAGCCAACAGCTTCATCAGGCGTTTCAAATCGGTCTCCGTGCAATGCGCCATACGCAATTCGCGGCTGATGATTCCGAGTCCGGGGATGGTGCTCAGTATCCCACTCTGTTGTGCGGTGGGTGCCGCTGTCAGCGTGACCGTCAACTCCCGGCTCTGCGTGTTATTCAGGAGTTGTTCCTGAGTACCGCAGGCCAATAATCGGCCATCGTCCAGCACCCCGATTTCGTCGCACAACATTTCCGCCTCTTCCATGTAGTGCGTGGTGTAAACCACCGTGATGCCCCGAGCGTTGATGCGTTTGACGGCATCCAGGATGAAATGCCGCGACTGGGGGTCTATGCCCACGGTCGGTTCATCCAGGAACAACAACTGCGGCCGGTTCAGAAGTCCAATGGCCAGATTGAGCCGCCGCTTCAATCCGCCGGACAGATGCTCGGCCCGGACTGACTCGAAAGACTCCAGCCCCGCCACTGCCAATGCTTCGGTCAGCCGGCCGCGCAATTCGTGGGCTGGAATCGCAAGCACGCCGCCGAAGAACAGCAGGTTTTCTATGACGCTTAGCCGTGGATAAAAAGCGTACTCTTGAGGCACCAAGGCGCTACCCACCTGGATCTCCTGCAAATGACTAGGCAGGGCTTTGCCGTCAATGCGTATCTTCCCGGACAACAAAGGTAAAAGACCGGTCAGGATTGAGATCAGAGTAGTTTTGCCCGAGCCGTTTGGCCCGAGTAAGCCGAACAAGCTCCCTTGCCGGATCCGCAGGGATAATTCCCGGATAACATCGCGTTTTGCCCCCGGATAGCGGAAACTCAAGCCCTCGATCTGGATCACGCATTACCCTCGTTATTCTGCCGACAAGAATGTTTTGAGTCGCGTGATTATCTCAGATAATCCGGCAGACTTACCGGCTTTGGCGCGCGACTCATCTGTCCCGGTAAATCGTCGAAATTATCCCGCTGGATCGGCGAAATCGGTGAACCTTCGTTGCCATCAGGCGTGCTTGAACCGGGCTAGATTCTCGAAACAAAACCGGTAACGATGACGGTTGCGCCCGATGGCAAGACTCTCGCCGACATCCGTGACAGCAGCGCCTCCTCGATGAGGTTTGCGTGCAATACAGTCATGGGTCTCCAGACATTAATGAACCGAGTGCCCTGAGGTTTCTGGCGAATTCCTGAAACGAGATATTGAAACGCCTCTCATAGAATAATCTGCCGGCATGTGGCGGGTTGTGGTAATTCCGTTCATTCGGTACCCGCCAGTAATTCTGATATCCGAATACCAGCAGTTGCACGATTGAACCCGGCAACATGGCAATAAATGTCCGGCGCTGTGTTTTGTAACTGAATCCCGAAGCCAGGGTTTTAAGGGCATCCATCCGGCTCGCTTTGGTTGCCAATAATGCAGAGCTGGTTTGCAGGGGAGTCATGACGCGAAAGCGGCTATACGCCGGAAATTCATATATCTGTGGTTGCAGATTCCGCTTGCGGGCGAACGCCACGCCGATCATATGACTTGCATCATGATCCGGGTGCCCACCTTCCCAAGCCATGACATAGATGCGCTCAATAATGATATTCTTTAAAACTTCATCAAGATCCTGATAGGCATCAATGCTTCTTTCGTGCAAATGCAGATCGAAGATACTTTTCCTGCTGCCGATCAGTAATATATCGGTTTCGTTAATCCCAAATTTTCTCAATACCTTGATGCTTTCATTTATTCGGACGTTTGGATCCTCAGCTTGTATGCCGCCATAGGTAAGGTAGGCGATGAATACATGGTTCCCTAGTCGGGTTTCCTCTTGCATGCGCAATGCACAGAAATATTCATCGTCATTATGAGCAAGCACAAATAAGATATTCATGAAGTTATAGATCGCGACGACTTTTAAAAATCGGGATACGCTATTGAAGCCCGAAAAACAACCGTTTATGGACCCCATGGACAGATGGATTAATATAGCATTCATGCTGGTATATGGCCGCCCATAGATTGGACCGGCTCAGGAAGAGTGAGCGCATGCGAATATCTTGCAGAAGGTTCGTGATAGGTATATTGCTGCTTGTGGCATTGTCTATCTCAATGCCGGCACTGGCACGTCATTATTCGCAACACTTCAAACTATCCGAGTCCTGCACGCTGCCGCGTCCGGCACAAATCACCGCTACGCTGAACGCTGCCCAGGTAATGGTGGATTTCTCCCCGGGAGGGGATGGCGAGGCATTGATCCTGCAGGCGCTCGCTGCAGCTAGACATAGGATTCTGATACAAGCTTACGGTTTTACCGACCGGCGGATCCTCGCGGCCCTGGGGAGAGCCAAGGCGCGTGGTGTGGAAGTAAAGGTGATTCTCGACAAAACCGATACCCAATGGTATGAGGGGCACGGGCCGGTAGCCTCAGTCATCAGCGCCATGCAGATTTCCGTGTGGATAGACACTTCGGTGAACATTGCGCATAACAAGGTGATGATCATTGATGACACCGGCCTTATCACCGGCTCCTACAACTTCACTTATGCGGCCGCCTATGACAACGCCGAAAATCTTCTGTATATCCGGAACGCACCGGCGCTTGTCAAAGCCTACATCAACAACTGGCGCTGGCGGCAGAGCTGCTCCCAACCATACACCGGCCGGCCCCTGACCTGAATACCGTAAATGAGCGTCGCCACCTATGCCAGCGTGTTGATGCTGCTCAGCAGCGGGCAGGTGGAGATTGCGGAAGTGGGAGCGTTTTGGGGCCAGACGACCCGCGTGCGGCTGCCGGAGATTGCCACCCCGGTGCTGAGCACGCCGATGACGCTGCACATGGCGGGCGAAATGGATAGCATCGTGTATGCGCAACTGCTGGCGGGGCCCGGCCTAAAGCAGGTACGGCGCCGCGCGGATTTCAGCATCGCCTGGAGCCGGCATCGAGCGGGCAGGGGACGGGAGATGCTGGGGGTCAACAGTTTTGCGATTCCGGACCTGGGACTCCACTGGCAGGGAGAGGCTCATGATCAAGAAGCGCGGCAACTGGGCACGGAATTTGCCAGTGTGCTGGCGGAGGAATTCCCGGATCCGATAACGGAAATATTGTGCTATTTCAGCACAGACCTGGAAGCACTCGTAAGCCAGCTGGGAGAGGTTGATTACCTGCAGGCCGGGACCACACTGCCATCAAATCCGGAAAGGCAGGGATAGAAAATTCTGGTCAGGCGCAGTTCAACCGGCACACATCTGCGCCAGAGTGAAGGCCGCCACATAAATCGATTGTGGCACCTCGTTGATTGTGAATGCATGGTATTTGAAACCGCTTTTGTCTTTAAACATCTCGAACTGGAACACGGCAGTCGCGGCTTTGCCCTGATAAGTCACGATACCACCGACATTCACGAAGTCAGTGCCATCGGAAGTGGCGCCGGCCTGCCACTGGGGTGAAGCGAAAAAGCCGTTGACTTCCTGCCCGACGGTTTTTCCCGCACAGTTATCCAGGTGCGCGGTTTTTACCACCTGGATATCGTCCGGGTCGGGTATCCAGTGCGGGTCGGCGGTAAACAACACCTGGTTCTTTTGTTCCTGAGCGATTATCTGCGGCGGCAGTTTTCCGTAGCCCGTGACGGTGATCAGGGCGGCGAGGGTGGCCCCAGTGATGAACAGTGCTTCCACGATGAGCGCGCCCAGCAGCCAGTTGCCCAACTTGAAGCGGCGTCGTTCACGCAGATAGGCGGGATAACCCACGGGCCACACGATCGCAACCAGCCCCAGCCAGGTGAACATGGCTTTGAGGGGGCTGCCGGAATCCCAGGCGCTTGGCGACTGGAAGATTTCGCCGGCTGCGAACCCCGCAGTAATCACTGCCGTGAGCGCCAGCAGCCATACCAGTCCCGAAAAGGAATGGGCCGCGAGCGCCACGATCAGCAATCCCACGACAGCGATCAGCGGGATAGCCAGGAGAAAAATGCCGTAATCCGCCCCGGGCATTTCCGAAGACAACAGCTTGCGCGACCCGGATCGGTTCAGAAATGCTCCGCAATGCGCGCAGCGGGATGCCGCAGGCGTGGATTTCCCGCAGGCAGGGCAGGTTTGCTTAATGGTATTCTGTGCCATTCTTAGCCTCTTCGCCCGTCATGGTGGCTATGTTTCCTTTTCTTTCGAGTCTGGACGGGCGGATGTAGTCGCGTAGCTCTTTTATGGCGGCCATGAGCCAAGCCGTTGCGTGCATGGATTCCGCGCGGATTCCACAGTCTCCGCCGGTGTTCAGCGGCCTGCCGCCAGCGGTAATGGCGGCGCATCTGAATGCGGCGGAAGTTTCCGCGGTCACGATTCCGGTAGCGGGCCGGCAGATTCATATGCTGTAGAGCTCGCGGCGGGTGGTGCAGCAGACGGAACAAGCTGCTGCGATTTTCCACATAACCGAAATGACCCGCGGTGGTGATACTTTCACCCGTTTGGTTCCTCAAGACGATGGCGCCTTTATCCACGCCGGTATAGAGACCCTGTTCTCCTGGCGCGCAGTTATTGGCGCAATAACGGACTTCGTAGCCGGTGCCGCGGATGCCGATAGTCGCCACTGGCGTGTCCACGGCATAATCCTGGTGTTCCACATGACCGATGAAACCACTGATGGCCCGGAACCCGCCCTTGATGAGCCGGAATAAGGCGCTTTCGTGTTGCGGTTGCGCCTCGGCTGGTTGTGGAGATGCCGGCGGTGGCGTTGTAGGTGCCGTCACTTGAGCCACCGCCAAAGCGTAGCCGTGGGCGGCGGGATCGTAATGGTATCGCTGGATCTGGAAGTCGGTGTCCGGGCGCAGCAGCATGCGTCCGCCATCCTCGAAGTCAAGATCTGCGTAGCTGTCATCGCCGGTGCTGATGGCATCACCTGAATAGATGGTATCCCCGTCGCGCAGTTGGCGGCGGTGGCCGGCGACAGTGGTAGCGGTGACTGTGCCGACAGCCAATACGGCACTGCCGGCTTGTTCCGGCTGTGGCTCCGCCGGGGCGGCGGTCGCGGTGTAGGTAGCGGCCGGAGAAGTGTCCTGGGCCAGGGAGCCGTCCGGCAGCCCCACGCCGGACATGGCCATCAACATAGCGGCCAGACGGAGGGAGTATCTATACATATCCCATGGTTCCGAAAAACCGGGACAAGCATACCTCCAATCGGGGCTTGCCGGATTTTGGAATTAAAAAGCCGGGGCCGGTAAAAGCCCTCCGGCTTTGATTAACGTCCGGTACCTAGTGGTACTGGCACAGACGCCGGCAGCTTCACTTTAACTGATCGAGTACTTTCATTTCCGGCACTGACAGGAAGGTGTCGGGGTTTTGCGGATCATTGCTTACCGGCAGCGTGCCGCACATGAGTTGCGAGAGCGTGGTCTTGCCGTCTATGCCGGACTGGGGGCTGCCGCCAACGTCGTATTTGAGCACTTGACCTCGCGCATTCCATTCCTCGGGCAGGTCGCGGGCGTTAGGGCGCACTTCCACCGTCACCTCGACCCACTTGTTCCAACCCCAGGTCTCGGTGTGGTAGTTGTAGGGGTTGCCGCCGTTGGAGGCGATGGTGGCATGCCAGTTGATCAGGTCATAGGATTTCTGGTTCAAACCTATGCACGAAATCGTGAGTTGCTTGAGCGCCGTTTTGATGACAGCTTGGTTGCCCACCGGGGTTCCGGCTTCCATAGTGACGGTCTTTTCCGGCGCTTTGGTACAGGCGGTGAACATTAAGGTGACAAATAACGTGACTACGAGTTTTTTCATCGAACGCTTCCCGGAATACGGATTGTCTCGCCGAAAGTATAGCTCAGGAACACACTATGGCAATTGCCGGTGCCTCGATTTGCAGGTTTCGTGGGCGGATCTCGGATTATCCGGAACGATGGTGCCAGCGGCGGCCGGCGAAATACAGTAGCAGGGCCACCAGCGCCACCATAAGCGCCACGATGAAATACAGACCGATCTCATCGAAATACCCGGCATACCCTTGCAGATGCCGGCCCAGCCGGAAAGTGCCCAGGCCCCACACACCAACCCACAGTAGTGCGCCGGTGGCATTGAAGAGCAGAAAGCGCCGGTAGGGCATGGCAGCGGCACCCGCAACGACGCCGTTCACCTGGCGCAATACCTCGAAGAAACGCGCGAAGGTCACGAACCAGCCGCCGTATTTCTCGAATGCCATCTCCATGTGGTGCACCTGTGGCTCGCCGATTCGTACATATTTGCCGAGGCGCAAAATTAGCCGGCGCCCGTTCAGATTACCAATCCGATAGCCGAGACTGTCGCCGATGACGGCGGCCAGAAATGCCGTTAGCAGCACCAGGATGATGTTGAGCTTGCCGTGCACTGCCAAGACCGCGGCCGCTATAAGCAATGTCTGCCCGGGTGCCGGCACCCCGAAGCTTTCGATGAAAATGACAATAAAAATTACCGGATAACCGTAATGCGCCAGATACGGATCCAGGAATTTCAGTAAATCATGGAATAAACCCATGGGCGCGCGTTCTTTGAATCTGACATGTGGACATGCATATTAGCAGATGCGGCGGCGCTCAATCCGTGTTTTGGAACGTACCTGATCTAATTGACTTTGTCAGATACCGGCGGATTGGTGGCCCGTGACCGGGCTGTAATGAGTTCCTCACAGGCATGCACATCCAGCGGTTCGCTAAGTAAGAAACCCTGGATGAGGGGGCAACTTTCCATCTGCAGCCACTTGAGTTGGGCTTCATTCTCCACACCTTCCGCCACCACACGATGGCCGAGGGCATTCGCAAGTTTTATGGTGGCGCGTGCCACTGCAGCGTCTTCGCGATTCAAGGCCACATCACGCACGAAACTCTGATCCAACTTGAGTACGTCAATCGGAAAACGTTTGAGGTAAGCCAGGGAGGAATTGCCTGTACCAAAATCATCCAGTGCCAGGCTGATACCCATACCACGGAGTTTGTGCAGTTCATTGAGATTACTTTCCTCGTTGGCGAGCGTCACGCTTTCAGTGATTTCCAGTATCAAAGCCTGGGGTGGCAGCCCGCTTTCGCCGAGGATACGCCCCACTATGCCGGCCAAATCCGGTACCGTGAACTGGCGCGCTGAAAGATTTACCGCCATGTGAAATTCAGCGCCGTAAATGCCGCGCCAGCGCACCGCCTGTTTGCAGGCTTCACGCAACACCCATTCACCGATGGGAATGATGAGGCCGGTTTCCTCGGCCAGCGGTATGAATTCGGCGGGTGCCACCAGGCCGAATTCCTGGCTATGCCAGCGCAGCAGGGCCTCGAGGCCCATGATGTCGCCATTCGGCAGATCGAACAGCGGCTGATAGTGCAGCACCAGTTCACCGCGAGTCAGCGCTTTGCGCAATTCCACCTCGCGTTTCAGGCGTTTGAGCGCGGCTTCGTGCATATCAGGAGTAAAAAACTGGTAACTATTGCGGCCACGGTGTTTTGCGCGGTACAGCGCCGTATCGGCATTGGCGAGCAGACTCTTGGCATCGGGGCTATCGGCCGCCAACAAGGTGATGCCCACGCTGCCGGTAACGCGCAGCTCGGTTTCGTTGAGCATCATGGGTTTGGCAAGGGTGCGCAGTATGCGTTCCGCAAGACGTACGATATCTTCGCGTTTGTCCACATGCTCTACCAGTACGATGAATTCATCTCCGGAAAGGCGCGCAACCGTATCACGGTCGCCTATGCAACGTTTCAGACGCTGTGCCACGCGTTTCAGCACCTGATCGCCGGTCTGGTGACCCAGTGAATCATTGATATGCTTGAACCTGTCCAGATCTACGAACAACACCGCCAGTTGTGCATCTCCACGTCGCGCGCGGGTAATGGCATTGGTGATCTTCTGCTCGAATAGGGTGCGGTTCGGCAGGCCGGTGAGGGAATCAAAATTCGCGAGCTGCACCAGCTGTTCCTCGGCACGCTTGCGATCGGCCATTTCAGTGCGCAGCTCGTCAGCAATATCCGCGAAAGCAAAACGGGTATTAAGTTGCTCTACCAAGCGTGTGTGCATGCCGATGGACATGCGTAGCAATAGTGCCAGCATGACGCAGGCCAGAACCGCGGCGGCGAGCCGGACTACATCGAAGGTTAGCGCCAGTCGTATCACGAGTGGTAGCGCAGCCATGAATAGGAAAATTGCATAGCCCCTGAGGGAAGGGGCCAGGGCCGGCATCGCCAGGGCACACGCTGACATGATGACCGTAGCGAGGAACATCTGATGTGCCACGTCCCCGGAGGAGAACAGCAATATCCCCGCCAGGCCCCAGCCACAAGCGGTCAACAGATTGCCCACCAGGAAGCGCCGTTCCCACAGGGGCGCATTGACAGCTTCAATACTGCGATGATTGAAATTGCGGTTTAGTAGTCCGCGACCGATCTCCACGGTCAGCATAAAGACCAGCCAGGCTATCTGGATTACATGACTGAGAGGTGTGTTCCAGAACAGCGCTACCAACAATACGGCAACAATAATGCCGGCTAGGTGTGTGCCGCGGGTATTGTGATAGAGAAGGTTGGTAAGTTCCGCCTTGACCAACAGCCCGACGTCGCGGCTGGGCACAAGCGTATCCGCCATGGTGGCAATCGCCATCAAGCCTCCCGGTCTCCCTTGAGCCGCATCCTCCCGCGGACTGCCAGGCTACCTTATGTTGAGTAGAGCAGTTCAAGTGTGCAGAATCGGCGCCGTGCTGTCTAGGGGCGGTATGCCCTCAACGGTGCAGTTATGCCGATGAGTGGCCTTGTGGGAGGATTATGTCAGGTGCATCATCGGGTGGCTGAAGCACCTTTAGAATCTTCGATGAGCAGGTATTTTGGCTTCTGGTTTGGTGCAGGGAGTTAGCATTGGGGGCGAATGCGGTTTCTGGAATGCAGATGCTGATGAGCTTCGGACTTATCAGTCAGATGGTAGCCATCATCCTGCTGGTTTTGCTGTTTATGCTGCTGCGGCGTCATGCTGGTCGGCGGCCGTATTTCTTTGCCTGGAGCAATGCCTGGTTGGCATTTGGCGTGGCACTGATCGCCTTGGTGGTGCGCTATAACCTATTGCCGTCGGCAGTCGCTCCCGATAGCGGTTTGGGCGGGTGGCCAGGTATCTGCTATTTAATCTACCAGTTCGGCAAACTTGCCTTTCTGGTGCTGTTGTTGCAGGGTACGCTACTCTACCTCAAGGGTGTGTCGCATCCGGTGTTTGGCCTGATGCGCTGGTTGTGGGCCGTGGTCGGTGCAATCACCCTGATATCGGTGGCGTTTTCGCCCACGCTGCACGCCATCATGTTTTGGCAGGGACTGTGCAACGTGGTGGTATATTCCTTTTGCACCGTGGCCATGTTGACCTTACCCATGCCGCGCCGCAGCCTGGGCACGCGCACCACCGGCATCGTACTGGCCGCGACCCTGGGGCTGTGGCTGATTTACATGGCGGCGCTGCTGGATGCCGTGATTCCGGAGGCGTATATAGGCCTGAAGCTGCAAAGCTTGCTGGAAGGCCCCAATAATTATCTTGACTTGACGCTCTGCATGCTGCTTGCCTTTGGCATGGTGCTGGTGCTCTTCGAGGATACCAAGCGCGAAATCGATACCGCCCACCACGAATTGCGTATCGCTCACGAACAGTTGCTGCGGGAATCGCTGCTGGATTCCATGACTGGCGCCTACAACCGTCGTGCCTTCAACGAGGGTGCTGGACTTGAGGATGCTAAAGGTACATTCGGTACTCTGGTGGTCCTTGATATGGACAATCTCAAGGACGTAAACGACGTTTATGGTCACAAATACGGTGACGCGCTACTCAGGCATTTTGCCTCAGTCCTGCGCTCGGGATTGCGTCCATCGGATAAACTTTACCGTCTGGGAGGCGATGAATTCCTGGTGGTCATGCCGCGCGCGGTGGCGAATATCGCTGGTCCGCGCATACAGGAACTCATCGCCGCCGCGCCTTCGCTGAAGGTAACTGATACTGGCGCGCTCATCAAATTGCGGGCCAGCGTTGGCACAGCGAATTTCACTAGTGTGGAAAATATTGACATCGCGTTACACGAGGCGGATCGCTCCATGTATGCGCACAAACGCGCCAGCAGAAATGAACGCACCGTCCCAGGCATCAGGGCGGAATCAGGTGGTTGATGGCCAGCTAACGGACTTATGCTGCGCCCAGCGTAAATTTTTACAGTTTGCGAACCACCGGACTTTTCTTTTCACTACAGTAGTCTATGCTTAACTAGCTTGAGCAGGGCGTAGGCATCGTCGGCCGTTTTCCATGGGGGAAACGGCGATTAGCACGACCCCTGAAACCTGCTGACGGAGCCTTTGTGAAACCAACCGACGTCTCGAATCCCGACTACTTTCACCGGGTCGTAGATTGCCAGTGGGCTTGTCCGGCCCATACCAATGTACCCGAGTACATCCGCCTCATTGCCCAAGGCCGCTTCGCCGATGCTTACCTGTTGAACCGGGAATCCAACGTATTCCCCGGGATTCTGGGGCGCGTCTGCGACCGGCCTTGCGAACCCGCTTGCCGCCGTGGGCGCGTGGACGAGAAGCCGGTGGCCATCTGCCGGCTGAAGCGCGTGGCCGCAGATTACAAGGGCGATATCGCCGAGCGCCTTCCGCAAATCCCACAACGCAAAAACGGCAAACGCATCGCCTGCATCGGCGCCGGGTGTGCTTCTCTCACGGTCGCCAACGATCTCCTGCCCCTGGGTTACGCAGTGACCCTGTTCGAGAAGCAACACGAGCCGGGGGGGCTCATGCGCACCAACATCCCCGCATTCCGCTTGCCGGCCAACGTGTTGAACGAAGAGATCCGCATGATCGTGGACATGGGCATGGATCTGCGCCTGAACCAGGCGGTCACCAGCATGCGGGGGTTATTGCAAGAGGGTTTCGACGCGATCTTCGTGGGTAGCGGCGCACCCCGCGGCAAGAATCTTGAAATCCCGGGCCGCTATGATGATCCCGCGCATGTCCATATCGGCATTGACTGGCTGGAATCCGTGGCTTTCGGACATGTCAATTCGATCGGCAGACAGGTGCTCATCGTCGGTGCCGGCAACACCGCCATGGATTGCTGCCGCACCTCCCTCAGGATCGGCGCCGCCAATGTCAAGGTGATGGCGCGCAAACCGCTCACCCAGCTCAAGGCTTCCGACTGGGAACTGGAAGGCGCTATCGAGGAGAGCGTCGAGATCATCCAGTGCCATTCACCCAGAGAATTTGTGCTCCAGAACGGCCGCATCAAGGGCATGACTTTCGAAGTGCTGGAATACTACGACGATCACGGCAGGCAGAAATCCAAAATACTTGGCGAAAAGTTCTATCCCGCCGACGATATCGTGCTCGCTATCGGCCAGGAAAATGCTTTTCCCTGGATCGAACGCGACATCGGCCTTGAGTTCGACCAATGGGATGTGCCGGTGGTGGACAAGCAGAACATGCAGTCCACTCGCGCCGGAGTATTCTTCGGCGGCGATGCAGCCTTTGGACCCGAGAACATCATCTGGGCGGTGGAACATGGACATCAGGCGGCCATCTCCATCCACAAACATTGTCAGGGAGAAGACCTCAACGCGCGTCCACCTTATGGCATAAATCTCAGCAGCACCAAGATGGGCATCCATGAGTGGAGCTACAGCAACAGTTTCGATCCGGCAGTGCGGCGGCTGGTGCCGCATGTGAGCCTCAAGGAACGCTTCAAGAAACTTGATATTGAAGTGGAACTGGGTTTTAACGCGGAGCAGACCCAGGTGGAAGTGGAGCGCTGTCTCAACTGCGATATCCAGACGGTGTTTTTCGCGCCGCTGTGCATCGAATGCGATGCCTGCATCGACGTTTGCCCAACCACCTGTCTTACCATCACTGCCAATGGCGAGGAGGATGAACTGCGCGCGCGTCTCAAGGCGCCCGCGGACAATCGGCAGCAGCCGCTGTATGTATCCGTGGCGCTGAAACAAACCGGCCGGGTGATGGTCAAGGACGAGGACCAGTGTGTGCATTGCGGACTGTGCGCGGAGCGCTGTCCCACCGCCGCCTGGGACATGCAGAAATCCACTCTCAAGATTCCCTACGCCAGCGACCCGCCAGTCGCGGCGCCTGTGCGCCGCCGCGCCTGAACCGTATGCAATCACGCAGCAACGACTTCGTCATCAAGATCGCCAATGTCAATGGCACCGGCTCAGCCAGCGCCAACGGTCTGTTGATGAAGGCCATCTTCCGCATGGGTATTCCGGTGGTTGGCAAGAATTTCTTTCCTTCAAACATCCAGGGTCTGCCCACCTGGTTTGAAATCCGCGTGAGCCGCGAGGGCTATCTGGCGCGCTCCGGCCGGGTGGACATCATGGTGGCCATGAATGCCCAGACCTACGCCCGGGATCTGGCAGACGTAAGTGCCGGCGGCTACCTTATTTACGACTCCACTTGGCCGCGGGACAAACAACTGGCGCGCGACGACGTTACTCTCATCGGCATTCCTCTGGCGCAGCTGGTGAACGCGCAGTTCGAGAACGTGCGCGCCCGCATCCTCATGAAGAATGTCTGCTATGTGGGCGCGCTGGCGGCGCTACTGGATATCGACATGGATGTGGTCAAACAGCTACTCAAGGAAACCTTCGCTGACAAGGAAAAGCTCATCGCCGGCAACCTCAAGGCCATCGAGCTCGGTTATCACTACGCCAAGCAGCATTTCGACTGTCCCTTGCCGCTCAAACTTGAGTCCATGCATGCCACCGACGGCTACATCATGGTGGATGGCAATACCATGGCGGGCTTGGGCTGCGTGTTTGCCGGCGCTACCGTCGGCGCCTGGTATCCCATCACTCCATCCACCTCGCTTATGGATGCTTTCAAGGATTTCTGCGAGCGCTATCGCGTGGATCCGGCGACCGGCAAGCACCGTTACTGCATTGTACAGGCGGAGGATGAACTGGCGGCCATCGGCATCGTGCTGGGCGCCGCCTGGAACGGCGCGCGCGCCTTTACACCCACCAGCGGTCCCGGCATCTCGCTCATGAACGAGTTCATCGGCTTCGCCTATTACACCGAGATCCCAGCGGTGCTGTTCGACGTGCAGCGCGTGGGTCCGTCCACCGGCATGCCCACCCGCACCCAGCAGGGCGACCTGCTGTTGTGTGCCTATGCTTCCCATGGCGATACCCGTCACGTGTTGCTGTTTCCGGCGGATCCGGCGGAATGTTTCCATTTCGCGGTGGCGGCTTTCGATCTGGCCGAGCGTCTGCAGACACCGGTATTCGTCATGAGCGATCTGGATATCGGCATGAACGACTGGATGGTCCCGAAAGTCCGTTGGGATCCGAAGTACGCTCCCGACCGTGGCAAGGTGTATTCGAAGGAACAATTGGAGAACATGCAGATATTCCATCGCTACACCGACAGCGACGGCGACGGCATCTGCTACCGCACCTTCCCCGGCGTACACACACGCGGCGCGTATTTCACGCGCGGCTCCGGCCATAACCGCCACGGCGGCTACACCGAAGACGCGGCTGATTATCAGGACGTACTTGACCGGTTGCGTCGCAAGCACGATACGGCAAAACAATTGGTACCGGCACCGGTGATGCGCAGCAAGAAAGGGGTGAAGACCGCCATCGTGTCGCTCGGCAGCTGCGACGGTGCGGTACGCGAGGCCCTGGACGTGCTGGCCCGCGAGGGCACTGAAGTAAACTACCTGAGGGTGCGCGGCTTCCCCTTCAGCCAGCAAGTGGAAGAATTCCTGGCTCACCACGAACAAGTCTTCGTAGTGGAACAAAACCGTGACGCTCAGCTGAAATCACTGCTGTTGCTGGAAACCAACGTGGACCGGAGCAAGCTTATTTCCATTCTGCATTACGGCGGTATGCCGATTGATTCCCGTGGCATCGTCAATGGCATCAGCGATGCGCTTGCCAAGGGGGCTGCGGCATGAGCTTCATGCGGAAACCCAAAGTCAGCCATTCGCAACTGCCGCGCAACGAACTGGGACTCACGGTACGAGATTACGAAGGCAGCATGTCCACCCTGTGCGCCGGCTGCGGCCACGATTCCATCACCGCAGCAGTTATCCAGGCGTTCTGGGAGCTGAGCATCGAGCCCTATAAAGTCGCCAAGATGAGCGGCATCGGCTGCTCCTCCAAGACACCCACTTATTTCCTGTCGCAGGCACACGGCATCAACGCGGTCCACGGCCGCATGCCGTCCATCGCCACCGGCGCCAATGCCGCCGACCGCAATCTCTACTATGTCGGCATTTCCGGGGACGGGGATTCCCTGTCTATCGGCCTCGGTCAGTTCATCCATGTTATGCGCCGCAACCTCAACATGCTCTATATCATCGAAAACAACGGCGTATACGGCCTTACCAAGGGTCAGTTTTCGGCCTCCGCGGATGTCGGCAGCAAGGCCAAGAAGGGTGAAGTCAACCAGCAGCCGCCCATTGATCCGGTGATGGCGGCACTCACCCTCGGCGGCAGCTTCGTGGCGCGCAGTTTCTCCGGCGACAAGCAGCAGCTGGTGCCGCTCATCAAGGCCGGTATCATGCACAACGGATTTGCCATGCTGGATGTGTTGTCACCCTGCGTGACCTTCAACGACCACGAGGACTCCACCAAGAGCTATGCGCACACCCGCCAGTTCTACCATCCGGCGGTGCACGCCGATTTTGTGCTATCCAAGAAGCCGATCCGTACCGCCTATGACGACGGCGAGGCCATGCCGGTCGAACTGCACGACGGCAGCACCGTGGTGCTGCGCAAAGTCTCCAAGGATTACAATCCCACCAACCGCGCCCAAGCCTACAGCTATCTGCATGAACACCAGAAACGCGGCGAGATCGTCACCGGCTTACTGTACATCGATGAGGATCAGCGTGAGATGCACGACATCAGCAACACCGTCAGTGATGCGCTGCGGGATCTCGCGTATGCGGAACTCTGCCCCGATAACGCCGCGCTGGAAGAAATCCAGAATTTGTACCGCTGAGGGGAATCTCAACCGCCGAATCTGCGCCGATATAGTTCTGCAGATTCAGATATCAGAGAATTAAAAACCCCGGGCCTCTCTCTTGGCTTTTTTCTCGGCGCGTTTTTCCTTCATGCTCTTGGCAGGTTTTTTCCTGGTCTCTTTCTTCCGATCCATACCTTTGCTCATGTGTTTAACTCCCACGGTTGAGGTTGATGGGTTACCGGCACTCAGCCAGCTGCTCTGTTCGCTCAAGCGAACTTCGTATCTGAGTATAGGCAATGCGCGCACCACTTCCAAGGGCGGCTGGAAGCCAGGCCTTGCATCATGGCTTGGCGACACGGACCCGGAATCCACCGCCCGCCGTCACACGCATATTGACCAACGGCAGGCATGGCCACTGTCGAAGCGACCCGCTGACAACAGCATGAACCGGGTATTAAATGTCGTTCACCTTCGGTAGCCGCCACCACTGCAGAGTAGAGTGAATCCTGTCATCACAAAGTAGATTCAATCTTAGGCAGGTGCTTTATGAACAGAATGCAGACAAAAACCTTGCATGCATTACGTGGGCTAGCAGTGTTGCTGTTTCTGGCGTTGGCGGGTTGTGCTGTTGTACCCAGCCGCTCCGGCATGTACCGACCCGAGGCGCAGACACATTTCGGTTATGGATGGAATGACGGCTACTCACCCTGGAACTACGGCTGGGGGCCAGGAGCCTACGGCATAGGCGGCTTATATTTTGGTGGTGGTGAGGACGACTTTAACGGTGGAGACAACGAAGACGGTGGAGATAATGGCGATGGCCCGGGGCGATAGCCATGCTACCTGGCAGCCGTGATCTCGAGGAATCACGCATACGCATCGGCCTTGAATTGATGGCCAGCATGCTTCGCGCGAATTGCCGTACAGCCTGTGCAGCAGACTTTATTCCGAAAGGTTCCGCGCTCGATCCAATACCAGGAAAGTCCTGAGAAATTACTTTCCTGTCATGCCTGCGAAGCATCTGCCGGCGCGCGGACGGGGCGGAAATCCGGACTAACCGGCATTGCGGGTACCGGTTTTCGCCGGTAAGGCGAATCTAAGGCGAATCAATAAGAAATTTCCTGTTTCCAGCGGAGCGTAGTCTGGCGCTATGCGTCAACACCCTGAAAACTGACTCTGCTTCGAGACCGCTATTTTCTCCATGCGTGCACGGCGCCGGATCGGGCATTTGGCGGATGGCCTGCTCGCAGCAGCAGCGGTTCCCGAAGAGTAACCGTGAGCAGGGAGGCCCGCGGCTGCGGGAACGACAGCACAGAAAGCTACGGTATCCGTATTTTTCCGCCGCCGGGGATGGCGCCAGGGGCGCCGACACCACCGCCGGGGATAACGATGGAGGAAGCGGCCTCGCGGCGCAATTCCTCCAGCCGCTTCATGGTCTGTTCGATGGCGGTTTTGGCACCGTCGCCGAATTTGTCCGCTGCTTCCTTGAGCGATTTGGCTTCGATCTCAAAGCTGATGGGCAGGGTACCCATGGGCGTCAGGATCTGGGTCTGTCCGGTGTAGATGACCGGCCGGGTCTGATCGGGACCGCCGTCGCGCGTCACTGGCGTGAGCCGCTGGATGGTGCCGACGCTGCGGTCGGTGAACACCTCCTCCTGATAGAGCTGTTCCGGATGCATTTGTATGTCGAGGTCTTTGGTTTCGTTGGCCATGGATATAGGTCCGGATACTCTGAATGGTTGGCAGCTGTCTTAGGTTAGCAGAAATGCGGGGTTTATCGGTAACCGGTTTGCAACCGCCTGCTGTCTTGCACCAAGATGGGCGCTTGTCCCAACGGATATAACTTAAAGAGAAAACCTGTATGAGCATCTGTGTACTCGGCGCCGGCATGGTGGGCGGTGTGATCGCCCAGGATCTGGCGCGACAACATGATGTCACCTCGGTGGATGCAAGCGACACGGTACTGGCGCGGTTGGCGAAGCAGGGCATCAATACCCGGCGCCTGGATATCGGTGATGCGCAAGCGCTTGCCGCCTGCGTGCAACCGTTCGCCCTGGTGGTGTGCGCGGTGCCGGGGTTCATGGGTTATCGCACTCTCAAGACGCTGTTGCAGGCCGGCAAACAGGTCGCTGATATTTCCTTCTTTCCTGAAGATGCCCTGGAACTGGATGCGCTTGCCAAACTCAGGGGTGTTACGGCGCTGGTCGATATGGGCGTTGCTCCCGGCATGGACAATCTCATCCTCGGCCATCACGACGCACAGATGCAGGTGTCGCGTTTCGAGTGCCTGGTAGGCGGATTGCCGCAGCATCCCAAACCGCCGTTCTTTTACAAGGCGCCGTTTTCACCCATTGATGTGATCGAGGAATACACCCGTCCGGCGCGCCTGCAGCGCGGCGGACGGGTGCTGACATTGCCGGCACTCACGGAACGGGAAATGCTGGAATTCGAAGGCGTCGGCACACTCGAGGCCTTCAATACCGATGGCTTGCGTTCGCTGCTCAAGACCATGGCGCATATCCCGGAGATGGTCGAGAAGACACTGCGCTATCCGGGTCATGTGGCGCTCATCGAGGCGCTTAAACAGGCGGGCTTTTTTGCCGAAGGCGCGGTCGAGATCAACGGCGCCGAAGTGCGGCCGCTGGATTTATCCGCTAAATTGCTCCTGGATCAATGGAAACTGGAGCCGGGCGAACCGGAATTCACGGTCATGCGCGTGACAGTCGAGGGCCAGGAGCACGGCAAGCGCTTGCGGCATGTATGGGATTTGCATGATGAGTACGATCCTGTGACCGGTTTCTCCTCCATGGCGCGTACCACCGGCTTCACCTGTGCCGCCGCCGCCAACCTGCTGCTGGAAGGCAAATTCCGCGAGCCGGGAGTGCATCCACCGGAGCATGTGGGGCGGCATGCGGAATGCTTCGCATACATCCGCGAATATCTGGCCGCGCGCCAGGTGAATTACCGGCACCGGACCCAGGCAGCCTGATCCTGCGCGCATCGGAAGTTATGCCGGCTGCGTCTCCGGGAGTAGAATACGGCCCTCTTTATATGTGGCTGGTTCAAGATTATGGACACTGAAATTTCCCTGTTCGACACGGCCGCGCAGCAGGCTGTGGAGTTGGCCAATCGTTTCGCGGATGAGCATCCCGAGGCGGATATGTGGGATATCGCCGACGGCTTGTTGGCCGGTGCCATACATTACTGGTTGTATTCACGCCAGCCGTGTGAGGATCTCATGTGCGAGGACTGCGCGCCGGTATCCACCGCGGAATTGCGCCAGACAGAACTCAAGAAACTGATCCAGCAGTTTTCGGAAGACAGTGATTACTACCACGCGCCCACGGACACCAAAGCCGCCTGGGCGTGAACGCTATGGGCGCCGCCCTGGTTTGCTGGAAATGCGGTACATCCCTCAAGGATGTGCCCATGCCCTTGTCGCGGATTTCCGAGTGTCTGGGCTGCCGCGCTGAACTGCATGTGTGCCGCCTTTGCGGCTTCTTCGATCCGCGCAAGGCCGAAAGCTGCAGCGAGCAACGCGCCGACCCTCCCAAAGACAAGCAGCGCGCCAATTTCTGTGAATACTTCCAGCCGCGTGTGGGCGCCTGGCAAGCCCCGGATCACAGCGCGGCCGATCAGGCCAAGGACGAACTGCAAGAGCTTTTCCGCGGAAAGCGCTGATTAAACTTCAATCAACCGGCGAATTGTTTCGCCCACTGCAGAAATCCGGCCAGTGACATGGCGCCCGAAGTCCGTCCGGCTTCACGCCCGTTGCGAAAGGCTATGAGTGTGGGGATGCTGCGAATGTTGAGCCTGGCGGTGGTCTGCGGGTTGGCGTCGGTGTCGAGCTTCAGCAGGCGGAAATCCGGCTCCAGGGCCCTGGCGGCCTGCTCAAACACCGGTGCGAACATCTTGCAGGGTCCGCACCATTCTGCCCAACAGTCCACGATGACCGGCAGATCGGTGTGCTGCAGCAGGGCCTCGAAATTCGCGTCGTACACGGCTCGCGGGACGCCGTCAAACAATGGTGCGCGGCACTGACCGCACTTGGGGTGTCCGCCGAGCCGGACAGTGGGGACTCGGTTAACGGTTCCGCAGTTCGGACAGGCAATGTGCAGGGCCTCGGGCATGACGGATCTCGGTTTTGGGTGATGTTTGCCGCTGACGTGGGGACTGGTGCCGGCGTTTCAAGCCCCCCTCGGGCAATGCCTGATCTCATTCACCTGCTTCCTGCGCGTAATACACCGCAGTAATGGAATAGTGCACTTCGCCTTCGGGCGTCAACAGGCGCACCTCATCCTCCGGCGCGCGTTTCAACAGGGCGCAGGCCAGTGGTGAGTCAACACTGATGTAACCCTTGGCCGGGTCCAGCTCGTCGCTTCCCACGATGCGGTATCGGGTCTGCCGGCCGTGTTGGTCCTCAATGGTTACCCAGGCGCCGAAGTACACATGACGCATATCCGCTGGCGGCCCGGAGGTCACGCGCAGTACGGGCATGCGTTTTTGCAGGTAGCCGATGCGCTGGTCCAGCTCCCGCAATTGTTTCTTCCGGTAAATATATTCCGCGTTCTCGGAACGGTCACCCTCGGCCGCCGCCGCGGATAAGGCCTGCACCACTTCATTGCGGCGCCGCCATAGTTCCTGCAGCTCTTGCGCGAGGCGCAGGTAACCTTCCTGGGTGATATAGGGCGAGGATTTAGGTGACGGCGGACGCCAGCGACTCATGGGATGCGCGATTGCCGGGTGGGATGGAAAAGTATAACGGCGATCACTGTCGGCGAGGCACGCTCAGCCAGCATGCCGCCTGGCCGAGCCATAGCAGGATCAGCACGATGGTGAGTTTTTCCATGAAGCCGCGGGCCGGGATGTGGGCCAGGGCGTAAACCCACAACACCATGAACTCGAACACCGCCAGCTCCAGGGCCGGACGGAAATGCGGCCGCCAGGCGGGATCCTGCCGCAAGCCCCACGACTGGAAAAGCATGCCGAAACTGGTGGCGATGAAGGCTAGTGCCGCCGCCAATACATGGATGGTGCCGTGTACGGTCAGTTGATCGTTGATATCGGTGGGTGAGAGCGCCGTCACCACCACCCCGGCGGCGCCGAGTATGAACAGCACCAGGGTTGCGGCGCTGCGCGCCTGTGGAGCGCCGCCGAGGTAACAGCCGACGGCCAGCAGTACGATGGCGGCGGCGAGTGCGTAGAAGGCCGCATGCAGCCAGCCGTTGTGGGGTCCAAGCAGATAGAAGCTCAGGGGCGTTCCCATGAAGCTGTAATCAGGCCGCAGGAATTGCAATACTGCCGCTACCAGGAAAAAGAACAGCACGCCTGCCAAAGCGAATCCGCCACACACGTGTAGCAGCAGGTGTTTTTTATTCATGCGGTTATCATAATGGCTTATGGTCTTCAACTATTACAACCGCTTGAGCGCCAAGAACAAGCGCATCTATCTTGCCAGCGACAAGATCGAAGTCATCGTGCTGCCGGAGCCCCTGCCGCTGTGGCCGATGACGGAGAAACTGGCGGCGGCACTCAGAACGGACAAGCGCGCCGTGGTGGAGACGGTCTGCAGGCAACTGGCATCCGGCATGTTACTGCAACTCAAGGCACCGCCGGTACAGATCAAGGTCATGGCCGCCAGGCCCTCCAATGATTACGGCGAATTGCACGGCTTTTATGAAGGCGTGGAAGGCAAACTCAAGGTCGCCAAGATCACCTTATGGATGCGCACCGCGCAACGCAAGCAGGTGGTGGCGTTCAGGAGTTTTCTGCGTACCTTCCTGCACGAGCTGTGCCATCATCTCGATTATGAATACCTGAAACTCGAGGACTCCTTTCACACTGAGGGTTTCTACAAGCGGGAATCCTCGCTGTTTCACCAGCTGGTGACTGCCGCCGCTGCCTCAGGCGACTAACGCGCCAGAGCCTGCAGCAACTGGCGGTGCGCTAAAGTGTTGAGCACGTCGCCGGTCTCCAGCCACGCACGCCGCGCCTGATCGACACCGAAACGCATGTCGGCGAGGCCCGCAATGCTGTGGGCATCGGTGGAGATCACCAGTTTGCAGCCCGCCTGGTGGGCGGCGCGCGCATGGATGTCGTCCAGATCCAGGCGTTTCGGATTGGCGTTGATTTCCAGCGCCACGCCGGCCGCGGCCGCGGCCCGAAAGATTTGAGCCATGTCCACAGAGATTTCCGCGCGCGCGTTTATGAGCCGTGTGGTGGGGTGCGCGAGTATGTGCACATATGGGTTGTCCAGGGCCTTTAGAATACGCGCGCTCTGTTTGGCTGCCGGTAAGTCAAGCTGGTAATGCACCGCCGCCACCACCATGTCGAGTTCCTTGAGGATAGAGTCCGGCAGATCCAGCGAACCGTCCTCGAGAATGTCCACTTCCGTTCCCTTGAGAATATGAAAGTCTTTGAACTTGACATTGAGCTTATCAATAGCGCGCACCTGGGCGAGCAACTGTTTTGCATTCAGGCCATGGGCCACGGTCACATGGCGTGTATGGTCGGTGATGGCGAGATATTGATAGCCACGCGCCCGCGCCGTACCGGCCATGTCGGCCAGGGTGTCATGACCATCGGTGGCTTTGGTATGTGCATGCAAGTCACCACGGATATCGGACAGCTCGATGAGTTTGGGTAACCTGCCGGCACGCGCTGCTTCAATTTCGCCACGGGCCTCACGCAGTTCCGGCGGAATGTACGGCAAGCCGACGGCGGCAAACAGCTCCTTCTCGCTGCGTCCGGCGATGCGCTTGGTTCCGCGATACACGCCGTACTCATTGATCTTGAGGCCTTTGGCCGCGGCGATTTTGCGCACCGCGATGTTGTGGGCCTTGGAGCCGGTGAAGTAGTAGAGCGCGGCGCCATAGCTGATTTCCGGCAGCAGCCGCAGATCCACCTGCATGCCGTTGCGCAGTTGCACCGCCGCGCGGGTGGCGCCTTCTGACAGCACCATGGCAACTGCGTCGTACTTCACGAAGCGTGCCATCACCGGCGAATCGCGTCCGCCAGTGACCACGATATCCAGATCGCCGACGGTATCGCGGCGGCGGCGGTAGCTGCCGGCGATTTCCACGCGTTTCACACCGGGAGTTTTGCGCAGATACGCCAGCAATGGTGCGGCGATCTGCTCGGCATCCGCGAGCTTGAAGCGTTGCGGGCCGGCGCTCCGGGTTTCGAGACTGGCGAGAATGCGCGCCACGGTTTTGGCGCCGAAACCCGGCAATCCCTCAAGCTTGCCGCTGCCGGCGGCACGTTTGAGATCCTCGAAACCGCGGATGTTCAGTTCCCGAAACAGCAGCTTGACGCGTTTCGGGCCAAGGCCCGGCAGGTGCAGGAGGTCGCTCACGGCCCGCGGTATGCGCTTTTGCAATTGTTCCAGCGGCGGCAGCTTTCCGGTGCGCACAATGACTTCAACCTTGGCTGCCAGGTCTTTGCCGATGCCCGGCAACTCGTCCAGATCACGGCCCTCGGCCAGCAGCTCCGTCATGCGGCGGGAATAGCCAGCCACCACACGTGCGGCGTTGCGGTAAGCACGCACCCGGAACGGGTTGGCATCCTCGATCTCCAGCAGATCCGCGAAGCGCTTGAAGAGTTCGGCGATCTCGGCATTAGTGGCGGGCATATTGTGTCCTGTGTTCGTTGCATCGATAAAGATAGTCCAGCTGAGGCGATACAACGCTGATCTGGGTCAGGTAGACTTTCCCCGGCGCGGCTTTTGACAGAAAATGACCCTGCGCTCCGAAATATCCACTTTCCAAGGAGGCCCATGTGGCCAGCTACTCCGCCCCTCTGCGCGACATGCAGTTTGTCTTGAACGAACTCGCGGACTTGGCAAGTGTGGTCGGCTTCCCAGGCTACAGCGAGGCCACGCCGGAACTGGTGGACTCGGTGCTGGACGCGGCCAGCAAGTTTGCCGCCGATGTGATTGCGCCGCTCAATGCTTCCGGCGATCAGGAAGGCGCCAAGTTCAAGGACGGCGTGGTAACCACGCCCAAGGGCTTCAAGGAGGCTTACATGCGTTTTGTGGCGGACGGCTGGAATGCGCTTGCCATTCCGGCGGAATACGGCGGCCAAGGTCTGCCGCAACTGTTATCCGCGCCGTTGCAGGAAATGTGGCAGGCAGCCAACATGTCCTTCGCGCTGTGCTCGCTGCTGACACAGGGAGCCGTGGAAGCGCTGCTCCTGAGTGGCTCCGAGGCACTCAAACAATGCTTCCTGCCGAGAATGGTTTCCGGTGAGTGGACCGGTAGCATGAATCTGTCCGAACCCCAGGCGGGTTCGGATCTGGCGGCAGTGCATTGTCGTGCGCTGCGCGTGGGCGATCATTACAAACTCACCGGCCAGAAGATATTCATCACCTACGGCGAACACGACTGGACGGAGAACATCATTCATATGGTGCTGGCGCGCACTCCGGACGCGCCCGCCGGGGTTAAGGGTATCTCCATGTTCCTGGTGCCCAAGTTCCTGATGAATACCGACGGTTCCGTCGGCAAGCGTAATGATGTGCAGTGCGCTTCCATCGAGCACAAGCTCGGCATTCACGCCAGTCCCACGGCGGTGATGAGTTACGGCGAGGAAGGCGGGGCGGTCGGCTATCTGATCGGCGAAGAAAACCGCGGACTCGAATACATGTTCATCATGATGAACCTGGCGCGTTTCGATGTGGGTGTGCAGGGTTTGGGAATCGCCGACCGCGCCTGGCAGCAGGCACGCGCGTATGCCCGGGAGCGGGTGCAGAGCGCCGATATCAGCGAACGCCATGGTCAACCGGTGACCATCATCCACCACCCGGATGTGCGCCGCATGCTGATGAGCATGAAGGCGCGCGTCGAGGCCATGCGTGCCGTCGCTTATGTGACCGCATCGGGGCTGGACCGGGCCCTGCGTCACCCCGATGAACAGCAACGTGCGCAAGCGCAGGCTTTTGTGGATCTGATGATTCCGGTGGTCAAGGGCTGGTGTACGGAAAATGCCATTGATATCACTTCCCTCGGCATCCAGGTACACGGCGGCATGGGCTATATCGAGGAAACCGGCGCTGCCCAGTATTTCCGCGATGCGCGTATCAGCACCATTTATGAAGGCACCACCGGAATTCAGGCGAAGGATTTGATCGGCCGCAAAATTGCCCGCGACCAGGGCATGGCCGCCAAGGCGCTCACCGGCATGATGCGCGCTACCGAAAAAGAATTGGCAAACGCCCAGGGCGAGATGCTGAAAGCCATCGGCATGCGACTGTCCGCGGGCATCGATGCACTGGAAGAAGCGGTGAACTGGCTGGTGAGCCATTACGCCAGCGATGTGAAAGCCGCCGCCGCCGGTTCGGTGCCGTTCCTGATGCTGGTCGGTATCGTCAGCGGTGGCTGGCAGATGGCACGCGCCGCCTTGATTGCGCAGAAAAAACTCGATGCCGGTGCGGGCGACGCCCCTTTTTATAAGGCCAAGCTCGGTACCGCGCGTTTCTATGCCGACCACGAACTGACCCGGGCGCCGGCTCTCAAAGAATCCATCGTCAGCGGTGCCGTGGGGGTGCTGGCCTTGAGCGAGGATCAGTTCTGATCGGGATGGTTACTGGGTGTTGGTGCACCTGTATGGGTTTTTAATATTGACATATCGGGAAAACTCGATATAATATCTTGCCATGGAACAGGTAGAAGTCTTCAAAGCGCTGGCCAATGAGTCCCGGCTCAAAATCCTGCAATGGATGAAGGAACCGGGCAAACACTTTGGCGACTGCCCTTCGGGCAGTGCCCGCGGCCGCAAGGTGTGTGTCGGCGAGATCCAGGCCAAATTGGGCCTTTCTCAATCCACCGCTTCCCAGTACCTGGCCATCCTGGAACAGGCCGGATTGGTGGTTGCCTGCCGTGAGGGCCAGTGGACCTTCTATGAGCGTAATGAGCAGGCGCTCAAGGAATTGGGGGACTTCCTGCAAACAGGCTTGTAAAAAATTGAGTCCAGGGCACCCCGCAAGGGGATTTTTTCAGGTTTTATATATCGAAGTATTTAAATATGCAAAAACTTATGAATATCGATAGGAGCTACTGATGAACCCACAGCCGCTTTTGACCCCAGTGAAGCTGGGGTGCTATCAGTTGCCGAACCGCGTGGTTATGGCTCCCATGACGCGTTCGCGCACCTACAACCGCGATCAGGCACCCACGGAATTGCATGCCGAATATTATGCGCAGCGCGCATCCGCCGGACTCATCATCACCGAGGGCAGCCAGATTTCTCCTCAAGGCGTGGGTTACATCCATACACCGGGCATCCATTCAGAGGCGCAGATCCGCGGCTGGAGGAAAGTCACCGAGGCCGTACACGCGCGCAGCGGGCGCGTATTCCTGCAACTCTGGCACGTGGGTTATGTTTCCCACCCGGATTTTCATAATGGCGCGCTGCCGGTAGCGCCTTCGGCCATCAATCCCAACACCAAGTCGTTCACGCCGCTGGGCCTCAAGGACACGCTCACGCCACGGGCACTCGAAACTTCGGAAGTAAGGGCCGTCGCACAGGATTACGTGCGGGCAGCTGCTAATGCCATGGCGGCGGGTTTCGACGGCGTGGAGATACACGGCGCCAATGGCTATCTCGTCGAACAATTCTTGCGTGATGGCAGCAACCGGCGCACCGACGAGTACGGCGGCGATATCCCCAAGCGCGCGCGCTTCCTGTTCGAAATCGTGGACGGCGTGAGCGACGCCATCGGCAGTGAGCGCGTGGGCGTGCGTTTGTCGCCGGCCAACACCTGGAATGTACCGGCGGATTCGGATACCCGCGCGCTCTACGACTTTGTCATCGGTGCATTGTCAGGTTATGCACTGGCCTATCTGCACCTACGCGAGTCCCAAGGCGATCTCTCCGCCATTCCCAACATGGTAGCCAACGTCAGCGAGCACTACCGTACGGTGTACCGCGGCACACTCATCACCAACACCGGCTACGATCGGAAACGGGGTAACGAAGTGATTCGCAAGGGTCAGGCGGATCTGGTGGCCTATGGCATGCCGTTCATCGCCAACCCGGATCTGGTGGAACGTTTTCGCCTGCACGCACCGCTGGCGTCCGTTGACCAGACCACCTTATACCAGGGCGGCGCCAAGGGTTATACCGATTATCCGTCACTGCAGGCTGAAGCTGCCTGAAACCCCGGCCGTGTCCAAATTACTGATTGCGAAAATATATCAGGAGTCACAACCATGAAACTGTATTACTCCCCCAGCGCCTGCTCCATGGCTCCGCACATTGTGCTGCGCGAACTCGGCTTGCCGTTCGAGGCGGTGCAGGTGGATCTCAAGACCCACAGGCTCGCCGATGGCACGGACTATTACCAGATCAACCCCAAGGGCTATGTGCCGGCGCTGCAACTGGAAGATGGTTTGCTGCTGACGGAAGACGCGGCCATCCTGCAGTATCTGGGCGACCGCAAGCCCGGATTGCTGGCCGCGCCCGGCAGCATGGAGCGTTACCGCACCATCGAATGGCTAACCTTTATCAGCAGCGAGCTGCACAAGGGCTTCAGCCCCTTGTTTAACGGCGACATGCCGGAGGCCGCGAAGAAGATATTCCTGGACAAACTGAAAAACCGCTTTGCGCTGCTGGACAAGCATCTGGCCAGCCATGAGTTTTTAATGGGCAAGCAGTTCACGGTAGCGGACGCTTATGCATTCACCATTCTGAACTGGAAAAACTTCCTGAACGTGGACTTGAGCCCGTGGAAGAACGTCGAGGCTTACATGAATCGCATGACCGCGCGTCCCAAGATACGCGAGACCATTCACGCCGAGAAGCTGGCGGCCTGATGGTTGCCTCGGCACCCTTTCCGCTATGCCGGGTGGGTCGGGGATCATGTCTTGAAAAACACTGTTCAACATCGGAGAGAAGCAAATGAAACCAAAAGTTGCCGTTATCATCGGAAGCACGCGCCCGGGCCGCAACGGCGAGGCCGTGGCTAAATGGGTTTACGGGATCGCGCAGCGGCGCACGGACGCCGAATTCGAGCTTGTGGACATCAAGGACTACCAGCTGCCGCATCTCGATGAACCCGTGCCACCCTCGCTTCAGCAATACAGCCATGCGCATACCAAAGCCTGGTCCGAGAAGATCAACCCCTTCGATGCCTACGTCTTCGTGACGCCGGAGTACAACCACAGCACCTCGGGCGCACTCAAGAACGCCATTGATTTCCTATACCACGAGTGGAACAACAAGGCGGCGGGCTTCGTGAGCTACGGGAGTGCCGGCGGAACACGTGCGGTGGAAAACTTGCGCTTGGTGATGGCCGAGCTGCAGGTAGCCACGGTGCGCGCGCAAGTGGCTTTGTCGCTGTTTACGGACTTCGAGAACTTCTCCGTGTTCAAACCCGCTCCGCATCATGAGGCGGAAGTCAGTCTGATGCTCGACCAGCTTATCGGTTGGGGCGGTGCGTTGAAGAGCTTGCGCGCGGCCTGAGTACCCGGCGCTGGATGCAGGCGCAAGCCAGGGCCTGCTGACCCATAGCCTGCGCAATATGCAGGTGGCTATCCTCATGCCAGGGCGTGAAAGCAGCATCTGCACAGTAGAAATTGGCGCTCGCCGGCCGCATGACACACTCCGATCTGCGAACCCAGCGGCTTTTTTGCGCATCCCCAAGCTGACCTGGTTGCATGCCGCTGGCCCCGGCAAACGCTATATATTAAAGTGTGCCGCTGGGTCCAGAGGCTTGTATGCGGGTCAACCCCATCATCGATAAATTGCGGCGGGAACATGCCGATATGCGCAGGGTGATTATCCTGATTCGCATGCAACTGGACCTGCTTGAGCGACATGCAAACCCGGATCTGATCTTGATGGCAAACGCATTCTACTACATGCGCAAATTTCCGAGCGTGGTGCACCATCCCAAGGAAGAACTCATCTTCGAAAAGCTGCTGGCCCGCGGCGCGCCGGTACAAAAGGAGGTGGAGCAGTTGCACCAGCAGCACCAGGAAATATATGCACTGGAGGACAACCTGATTGAACTCACACTCGCCATGCAGCAAGGCGACAGTCAGGCGCCCCCACGCCTGCTGGAGTTTGGCCGGCATTATCTTGCCATCCAGGCATTACATGTGGAGACCGAGGAGCGGGTTCTGTTTCCGGCAGCGCTGCTAACCCTGCGTGCGTATGACTGGAAGGATATCCGCAGCAAGTCAGTGGGTATCGAGGATCCGCTGTTTGGCAATAACCCCACCGGACGCTACCGTTATCTTTATGATTACCTGTTGCGCGAGGCGGCCGATAACGGGGTGACCTTGCCAGCCACATCCCAGGCTCCCGCACCCAGCTCCAACAAAAAGACTTTTCCCAAGTAGAGACGCGCTACCAGGGTATTTGCTTACGCTCACGCCAGAAATAACCGCTCCCGGCAGGCTGCGGCGAGGTGGCCAGCCAGACGATGGTTTCCGCGCCTTTTTCGACTGAGCGGCTGGCGCCGGGTCCGCCCATGTCGGTGCGCACCCAGCCGGGACAGGCGGAGTTCACGCTGATGCCGCGGTCAGCGAGATCGTGGGCGAACACACGGGTCACCACGTTGAGCGCTGCCTTGGAGATCCGATACCCCAGATAGCCGCCGCCCATGTCGTTGAGGGCACCCATGCCGGAAGATACGTTGACGATGCGCGCGCCTTCCGGCATCAGCGGTGCCAGCGCCTGGATGAGCCGCACCGCGCCCAGGGTGTTGGTATTCAAGATTTCCATCACCGTCAGCGGCGAAACCTTGAGCGCGTCGGTGGATTTGGCGCCGGCCTCGCGGGAGGATTCCGGCAGGATGCCGGCGTTGTTCACCAATACGTCCACGCGGCGGTGGTGCTCGCGGAGGTAATGTGCCAGCGCCAGGGCATCCTCGGTGGAGTTGACGTCCAGCTTGCGCAGTTCCACGCTGAGATTTTCCGCCTGCAGTTTACGCAGCGCTTGTGCCCCGGCCTGCGGATTGCGGGCCGTAAGCACCACATGGAAACCGCCTTGCGCCAGCTGCCGGGCGGTTTCCAGACCGAGACCGCGGTTGGCGCCGGTGACCACGGCGATTTTAATATCGGTCATACGGAGTCCCCGGGTGTTTTCGAATCAGTGAAATGAAAGGCAGTATGATACGGTCTCAGTAGAAGCGTAAATCCCGCGCTTGCCATCTGCGAGAATGCACAATGCTTGGTCTGTCCGCTAAAACCAGAATGGTGTCACCCACCCAGGCCTTGCCGGGCCGGGCTACGCCGATGCCGACGCCGGAGAGGCATTTCGTCAACGGCCATCCCCTGAAGCCCCCGTTTCCCGCCGGCCTGCAGGAGGCGGTGTTCGCCCTCGGTTGTTTCTGGGGTGCGGAACGCAAGTTCTGGCAGCAGCCGGGTGTGTATGTCACTGCCGCGGGCTATGCCGGCGGCTACACACCCAATCCCACCTATGAGGAAGTGTGCAGCGGCCGCACCGGCCATGCGGAAGTGGTGCGCGTGGTGTTTGATCCGAAGCTGGTAAATTACGCTCAGCTCTTGAAACTGTTTTGGGAAACCCACGATCCCACCCAGGGCATGCGCCAGGGCAACGACATCGGCACCCAGTACCGCTCGTGTATCTACACCTTCGGCGAAGCGCAGCAACACGCGGCCGAAGAATCCCTGCGGCGCTACCAGCAGGCATTGCTCGCCGCCGGCCATCCGGCCGTCACCACTGAGATCCAACCGTCAACTGAGTTCTACTATGCCGAGGATTACCACCAACAATATCTCGCCAAGAATCCCGACGGCTACTGCGGTCTCGGTGGAACAGGCGTCACTTGCTCGGCCACATGATCTGCGGGCTCCCCGTGTTTGAAGTTCTGTGGGTAATGAACAACCAGGAGAGCTGATATGTGGACTTTGCGCGGGACCGCCATCGTATTGTTTTTCCTGTGGCTGTTCCTTGACGGCACGGTGGTCTTTCGCCGCAAGTCCGCCAAGAGCGAAAGCCGCGACCGCTTTTCCCTGTGGGCGATCATGCTGGGCAATATGATTGCCTGGGTGGCAGGCATTTATCTTGCCTATACACCCTACGGCGTCATCCACCCGACGGTGCCGGTGCAGATTGCAGGACTGATCATAATGGGCATCGGCATCCTGGTGCGTTCCATCGCCGTCGCCCAGCTTGGCCGGTTCCACACGCCCAACGTGGCGGTGCTCGCTGATCACCAGGTAGTGGATAGCGGCCTCTATCATTACATCCGTCATCCCAGCTATTTGGGCGCGCTCATCGCGTTCCTGGGCTGTGGCCTGGCCTTGGGCAACTGGCTGAGCCTGCTTATCATCATGGCGATTTCTATCGCGGTGTATCTGTATCGCATTCACGAAGAAGAAACGGCACTCAGCACCGTTTTGGGCGAGTCTTATGAAAGCTACCGCCGCCGTACGAAACGGCTGATCCCGGGTGTTTACTGATCCTCACAATTGACCTGATGACAATTAAGTTCAGACAATGAGCCTGGAATTATTTCATCCTGCCACCGTTGCGTGGTTTCGCAAGACCTTCGCCGCGCCCACCGAAGCCCAGGATGCGGCCTGGCCCGCGATCCGTGCCGGCCGCCCGACACTCATCGCCGCGCCCACCGGGTCCGGCAAGACCCTGGCGGCGTTTCTCGCCGCCATTGATGACCTGATCAAGCAAGGACTGACCCATGGCCTGAGGGACGAATGCAGCGTGCTGTACATTTCGCCGCTCAAGGCCCTGTCCAACGACATCCAGAAGAACCTGCGGCAGCCGCTGGAAGGCATCCGCAACCAGCTGCTTGAATCGGGACTGCCGGACGTGGATATCCGCGCGCTGGTACGCAGCGGCGACACGCCGCAGGCGGAGCGCCAGCGCATGCGCCGCACGCCGCCGCATATTCTGGTGACCACGCCGGAATCGCTGTACATCCTGCTGACCTCGGATTCCGGCCGCAAAATGTTAGCCACTGTACGCACCCTGATCGTGGATGAAATCCACGCGCTCGCCGGCAACAAGCGCGGCGCGCACCTGGCGCTCTCATTGGAGCGTTTGTCGGCGTTGACAGCGGCACCCGCGGTGCGTATCGGTCTGTCCGCGACCCAGAAACCCATCGAAGAAGTGGCGCAGTTCCTCACCGGTGCGGACGCAGGCTGCACTATCATCGATACCGGTCACGTGCGTGAGCGCCGCCTGCATCTGGAGTTGCCGCGTTCGCCGCTGGCGCCGGTGATGGCCAACGAGATTTGGTCGGAAATCTACGAGCGTCTGGCGGAGTTGACCCGTGCTCACCGCACCACGCTGATATTCGTCAACAACCGGCGCTTGGCGGAACGCGCTGCGCGGCATCTGGCCGAGCGTATCGGCGAACAACAGGTGACTGCCCATCACGGCAGTCTGGCGCGTGCCCATCGGCTGGACGCGGAACAGCGCCTCAAGCGCGGTGAACTCAAGGCACTGGTGGCCACCGCCTCGCTGGAGCTGGGTATCGACATCGGCGACGTTGATCTGGTGTGTCAGCTGGGTTCGCCCCGCAGTATCAGTGCGTTTTTGCAGCGCGTCGGCCGGTCCGGCCATGCCCTGGGCGCATTACCGGAAGGCCGCTTGTTCCCGCTGTCGCGGGACGATCTGGTGGAATGCACGGCGCTGCTGGATTGCGTGCGCCGCGGCGAACTCGATGCCCTGCAGGTGCCGGACGCGCCGCTGGACGTGCTGGCGCAGCAGATCGTCGCCGAAGTGGCCTGCCGCGAATGGGATGAAGCGGAACTGTTTGAGTGCCTGCGTCGCGCCTGGTCGTATCGTTATCTGAAACGCGAGGACTACACCGAGGTGGTGTGCATGCTGGCGGAGGGTTTTTCGACCCGCCGCGGCCGACGCAGCGCCTATCTGCACCGCGACGCGGTTAACGGCAAACTGCGCGGACGGCGCGGCGCCAAGCTCGTGGCGGTCACCAACGGCGGCGCGATTCCCGATCAGTTTGATTACGAGGTGCTGCTTTTGCCCGCGGGCCTGCGCATCGGTTCCCTCAACGAGGATTTTGCCTTCGAGAGCATTCCCGGCGACATTTTCCAGCTGGGCAACACCAGCTACCGCATGCTCAAGATCGAGCAGGGCCGGGTGTTGGTGGAGGACGCCAGGGGCGCGCCGCCCAACATCCCTTTCTGGTTCGGCGAGGCACCGGCGCGCAGCGCGGAACTTTCGGCTGCGGTATCGCGCCTGCGTTCCACCGCCAATGGACAGCTGGCTGCCGGCAAAGACCTGGGCATCTGGTTGGCGCACGACTTGGGACTGGATGCAGCCGCCGCCGGCCAGCTCACGGAATATCTGACGACCGCGCATGCCGCGCTGTCGGTGCTGCCCACCCAGGACACGCTGGTGTTCGAGCGTTTCTTCGACGAGGCCGGCGACCAGCATTTCGTGATCCATTCGCCCTTTGGAGCGCGCGTCAACCGCGCCTGGGGCCTGGCGCTCAGGAAACGTTTTTGCCGCAAATTCAATTTCGAGTTGCAGGCCGCGGCACTCGAAGACACCATCGTGCTGTCACTCGGGCCGACCCACAGCTTCCCGCTGGAAGAGCCGGCGCGCTATCTCAATTCCGCCACCGCCCTCGAGGTGCTGACCCAGGCGGTGCTGGCCGCGCCCATGTTCGGCAGCCGCTGGCGCTGGGTCACCACCACCGCCCTGGCGGTGCGCCGCAACCGCAACGGCCGGCGCACGCCGGCGGCTTTCCAGCGCGCCGATGCCCAGGATCTGGTGGCGGTGGTGTTTCCCGACCAGTTGGCCTGCGCCGAAAATCTCAGCGGCGCCATCGAGGTGCCGGAGCATCCGCTGGTACGGCAGACATTGAATGACTGTCTGCACGAAGTCATGGATGCGAACGGATTTCTGCGGCTGCTCGAACGCTTGCAGGACGGCACCCTGAAAGTCGTGGCGCGGGATCTGGCCGCACCTTCACCCCTGGCCCAGGAGATTTTATCGGCACGCCCGTATGCATTCCTGGACGATTCGCCCGCGGAAGAGCGGCGCACGCTGGCGGTGCAGGCGCGCGGTGTGCTGAGCCTTGAAGAAGCCGGGTCCCTGGCCGAACTCGATCCCGACGCCATTGCCCGGGTACGCGCGGAAGTCTGGCCCGGGGCGCGGGATGCGGATGAACTGCATGATGCCCTGGTGGTGCTGGGATTTCTGACCGAGCAGGAGGGCTTAGATGGAAATCGGGAAGCTGCACGTGATTCAGGCTGGCAACACCTGTTCGAGCGTTTGGGCGAGACGCGCCGCGCCACCGCTGCACGTTTGCCGAACAATCAGATGGTATGGGTCGCGGCCGAACGTCTGCAGGAATTGCTGGCGGTGTTTCCGGATGCCGGACTCAATCCACGCATCCAGCCGGTTGCGGAATCTAGCGCTGAACCGTTGACACGCGCAGCGGCGCTGGTCGAATTGTTGCGCAGCCGTCTGGAAGCCTCCGGCCCGGTTACCGTAAAGGATTTGGCGGGTTTGTTGGGACTTGCGATTCCCGAAATCGAGCCCGCATTACTGGCACTGGAAGCGGAAGGCGCTGTGATGCACGGGAGTTT
>JADEYI010000575.1_pt1 | contig 46509 bp, 43 predicted proteins | sample 8542331 | NCBI WGS metagenome assembly JADEYI01 (sample SAMN16510988, study PRJNA670497) | mine drainage metagenome | isolation source: biofilm near Copperflume 1 | place: Germany: Marsberg coppermine Kilianstollen | collected 2018-02 | reverse complement strand
CCGATCGCCTTGGCCGCGCCGGTCGACGTCGGCACCATCGAGAGCGCCGCCGCGCGGGCGCGGCGCAGGTCCTTATGCGGACCGTCCTGGAGCATCTGATCCTGCGTATAGCCGTGAACCGTGGTCATCAGGCCGTAGACGATGCCGAAGCTGTCGTTGAGCACCTTGGCCACGGGAGCAAGACAGTTGGTGGTGCATGAAGCGTTGGAGACCACATCGTGGCGGGCCGGATCGTAGACGCCGTGATTGACGCCGAGGCACATGGTCAGGTCGGCGCCGTCGGCCGGGGCGCTGATCACGACCTTGCGCGCGCCGGCGGCCAGATGCAGTGCGGCCTTGGGCCGTTCGGTGAACAGGCCGGTCGATTCGACGACCACCTGCACGCCCAATTGCTTCCATGGCAGCTTGGCGGGATCGCGCTCGGCCAGCACCTTGAAGGCGTGGCCGTCGACCATGATCTGATCGCCCTCGGCCTTGACCGCGTGCGGCAGCGCGCCGTGGACCGAGTCGTACTTGAGCAGATGAGCGAGGGTCGGCGCGTCGGTGATATCGTTGACGGCGACCACTTCGAGGTCTTTCTTATTGAGCGCCGCACGAAAGAACATGCGGCCGATACGGCCAAAGCCATTGATCGCGATCCTGGTCGCCACCGATGAATTCCCCCCGGGCAAATGTGCCATCAAAACCGGATTGCCTTCAACGTAGCATAAACCAAACCACATGCCAGCGGATTCGCCGTGCGGCACCGATCGCGCGCATGATCGTCATTAACGGGTAGCGAGCCGCACGGCGGACGGCGCGGCGCGCGGCGGCAAAATTTGACTATGCACAGACGGACATAAATAATGATCGCATCCGGCCGGGCATTTATGATGACGTGGGCATCGACGGCACGATCGTGCCCTTTGGCTGATTCGGCGAGCGCCGGCGTGTCACGCGAGGTGGGTGGGTGAACGGCGGTGGCGGTCTGAGCGTGGTCGACTTGCTGTGGGGCACCGGGCCTGTAGTCAAGGCGGTGCTCCTGATCCTGGTGGCCTTTTCGGTCGGCAGCTGGGGGATAATCATTTACAAATTGATCCAGATTTCGCGGGCGCGGCGCGAGTCCGAGCGCTTTATCGCGATCTTCTGGGAGTCGAAGAACCTGGCGGCGATTCATACGGCGAGCGTGGGCCTCAAGCGCAGCCCGGTGGCGCAGGTGTTTCGCGCCGGCTATCAGGAATTGCTGCAACTGACGCGGGCCAAGCGCCAGGCGGTGGGCGCCGAGGGCGGTTTTTCGACCGACCTGGGCGGCGTCCAGAACGTCACGCGGGCGATGAAGCGGCAGGCCAACGTCGAGCTGACGAAACTCGAGGCGGGAGTCACGTTTCTCGCCACGACCGGATCGACCAGCCCATTCGTCGGCCTGTTCGGCACGGTGTGGGGCATCATGACGGCCTTCCTGGGGCTCTCGGCGGCGCATACGTCGAATATCCAGGCGGTCGCACCGGGGATCGCGGAGGCGCTGATCACGACCGCGGTGGGGCTGGTCGCGGCGATTCCGGCGCAGCTCTTTTACAATCAATTGGTCGCTCGGACGCGCGTCTTGGCGATCGAGATGGACAATTTCACGTCTGAATTTCTCAATATCGCGGAACGTCACTTTTTGTCGTAGGGCGAACCGGCGTATCCGAAGCCGCGCGCGACGGCAAAAGACGTATCAATCATGGCCTTCGAATCCGGACCGCACGGCTCACTGGTATCGCAGATCAATGTCACGCCGCTGGTCGACGTGATGCTGGTGCTGTTGATCATCTTCATGGTCACGGCGCCGATTATCCAACAGGGCGTCGAGGTCAATCTGCCGGCGGTCAAGGCCGCGCCGCTGCCCGGCAAGGAAGAGCAATTCATCGTCTCGATCACGCACACCGGCGAGGTCTATCTCAATGACACGCGGATGTCTGAGCCCGAGCTGACCGAAAAGCTGACCGCGATCGCGGCCGAACGGCCCGATCGCCAGGTCTTTATCCGCGCCGACGACGCGGTGCCCTATGGCCAGGTGATCAGAACGATGGCGGCGATCAAGGCGGCGGGGATCGAAAACGTCGGGATGGTGACCGAGATGCCGGCGGGAGAAAGCGACACAGCGAGGGCGGGGAACGGGTCAAAGCGTGGCAGCTCCGGTCCTTAGCGGCGATGATCGACCCGGCCGCCTGGGTTACATCGCGGCGATCGTCGCCTCGGCGATAGCGCACATCGCGATCGTCCTGATCGTGTTGTTCGTATTGCCCAGCCTGTTCAGCGCGGAGCCGATCGCGCCGGTCGCCTACACGGTCAAGGTGGTCGATTCGATTCCGGCGGGCAACCTGGGCACGCGGCTGCCGCGGCTCGACGACAGTCATCGGCGGGCGCCGCCGCCGCCCGAGGCGAAGCGCGAAACGCCGCCGCCGCCCGAGAAGCCAGCGCCGCCGCCGATCGACGACAAGAATGCGCTGGCGCTGAATTCGATCAAGGCGACCTCCACCGCGACGCCAACGCCAACTCCGACACCGACTCCGACCATCGAAGAGACCCCGGCGCCGACCCCGCGACCGCGTCCACCTCATACGCCGCGGCCTACGCCGAAGCCGCACTCGACGCCACGGCCGCGCCCGACGCCGCGGCCAAGTCCGAAGGCGCGGCCCCGGCCGACGGCCACGCCGATCGCGATGGCGCGGGCCGAGCCGACGCCCGACGTGGGGGAGCGGCTCAAGAAGGTGCGTGAGCAATTGCTCGCCGAGCATCTTAAGGAGCTGCGGGACAAGGCCGAAGCCGATACCGCGGCGGCGCGCAAGGCGAAGCCGATCGCGAATCCGAGCGGTGGGCCGGTGGTGGCCGATCGCGAGAGCGCGGGCAAAGGCTACGGCGTCGGACCGGGCAGCGGCAGCGCGGGGATTCAACAGGACCCGGATTTTCTGCTCTACTATCAGGACGTGCAGGAACGGATCAAAAAAGCGTGGAGCTTCGACGGCAACAACCCTGACCTGACCGCGACGGTCACCTTCGGCATCAATCCCGACGGCAGTCTCAACGCGGTCAAGGTGACCGACACTTCGCGCGATCCGGCCTTCGACGATTCGGTGGTGCGCGCGATTCGGCGCGCGGCGCCGTTTGGACCGCCGCCGGGCAAGTATCAGTCGCAATTCGCCGGCGGCGTCGAAGCGGTGTTCAAGCTGAGCGATCTGGATTCATAGCGATCTGGAAGCAATACGATGTCCGCCAGGGCACGGAGGACGGGGGCGCGCGACGCCGCCGGGCGGTGCCGTGGAAACCGGCGGGGGCGAACGACGGCGAGCGCTTCATTGGGAGCGGCCGCGCGAAATAAGATGGGCATGATGAAGAGACAGGTACTGGCTCTGGCGCTGACGATCGCGGCGATCGCAATTCCGGCGATGGCGCGGGCGCAGATCAGGATAGATATCAGCAAGGGGGCGACCGCGCAGCCGATCGCGGTGTCGGGCTTCAAGAATCTGGGCGGCGACGACGACCACGCGATTTCCGGCGCGTTCGACAAGATCCTGATGCGCGATCTGAAGCTCTCGAGCTATTTCCGGATCATCGCGCCGAAGTCCTATATCGAAAATCCCGATTCGTCGGGCTACGACATCGGGCAGTTCAATTTCGCCGACTGGAGTTCGCTCGGCGCCGACTTCCTGGTCAAGGGCGCCATCACGCGCCACGGTAACGCGGTGACGGTCGAGGCGCTGCTGTTCGACGTGGCGCAGCAGCGGCGCATGATGGGCAAGAAGTTCAGCGGCGATCCGCAGGACGTGGGCGAGATGGCGCGGCGCTTCGCCGACGCGATCCTGCTGGCGGCCACCGGCATCCGCGGGCCGTTCGACACCAAGCTCGCCTATGTTTCGACGCGCGGCGGCCGCTTCAAGGAAATCTACACGTCGTGGCTCGACGGCGGCGCGCTGTTCCGGGTAACGGATAATCCGACGATCAACCTCTTCCCGAGCTTCGACCGCAACGCGCAGCATCTGCTGTACCTGTCGTACAAGACCTACAGTCCGGAGCTTTACCTGGTCGATCTGTCGCAGCAGGTCGAGACCCGCATACCGGCGACGCTAGGCCAGGCGGTGGGCGGCACGCTGACGCCGGACGGACGGATCGTGGCCGGCTTCCAGCGCGGCGGACGGACCAATCTGTACCTGCTCGATCTGTCGGGCAACGAAATCCGCGCGCTGACCGACAACGGCGCGATCAATGTCAGCCCGTCGGCCTGCGGCGACGGCTCGAGCTTCACGTTCACCTCCGATCGGGGCGGTACGCCGCAGGTCTATGTCGGCACGCTCGATGGCGGCGATGCGCATCGCGTGACCTTTGCGGGATCGTATAACACGGCGCCGGCGTTCTCGCCGGATTGCAAGAAAATCGCCTACGAGAGCCGCCAGCCCGGCGGCTTTCAGATCTTCGTGATCAACGCCGACGGCAGCGGCGCACGCCAGCTCACCCAGTCCGGATCGAACGAGGCGCCCACCTGGTCGCCCGACGGGCGTTATATCGCTTACAGTTCGGGCCGCGGCGCCCGCTCCAGGATTCTCCTGATGCGGGCGCTCGACGGCTATGTCATCGGTCCGCTAACGGAAGGAGAAAGCAATGATACGAGTCCATCATGGTCGGGATGGTTGGGTGACTAGGGCGGGCGGCTGGGGCTGCGTGGCCGCGATGGGGGTTCTGGTGATGGGGCTGGCGCTCGGCGGGTGCTCGTCGAAGAAGCCGGCCGGCGCGGGCGCCAACGGCCTCAACGGCAATGGAATGAACGAAAACGGGATGAACGGGACGAATGGCAGCTCGCTTAGCGGTATGCAGAATGGCACGCTCGGGCAGAACCAGCAGGGTCCGCTGAGCGATATCCATTTCGGCTACAACGATTCGGCGATTCAGGCGCAGGACAGCGAGGTGCTCAAGGCCAACGCCGCCTGGCTGACCAACCATCCGCAGTCCCGCGTGCAGATCGAGGGTCATTGTGACGATCGCGGCTCTGAGGAATACAATATCGCGCTGGGCGCGCGCCGCGCGCAGGCCGCCAAGGATTACCTGGCGACCCTGGGCATCGGCGCCGATCGCATGTCAACGATCAGTTATGGCAAGGAGTTGCCGCTGTGCAGCGACGAGACCGACGATTGCTGGGCGCAGAACCGGCGCGATCATTTTGCGGTATCGCAATGAAGGCACGCGCGCCCGGCCGCTCGCGCTGCTCGCGCTGGATGATTGGCCTGGCGGCCTGCGGTGCCGCAGTCGCGATCGCCGGATGCGCACCGACCTCCGACGTGCAGCAATTGCAGGACAGCGATTCGAACCTGCGCGGGATCATCGCCAACGATCATCAGGAGATCGCTGACCTGCAAGAGAAGGTCGGCCGGCTCAACGATACCGTCACCGAGATGCAGCATGGCGGTGAAGCCGCGATCGGCAGCGGCGGCAAACCGGGCTCGCTCAAGGCTCGCGTGGCGCATCTCGAGAGCGAGGTCGCGGCGCTGCAGCCGGCGGCAAACGCGGCGCCGCCGGGCATTCCGGTGATGCCTGGCATACCGAGCGCGCCCGGCACGATCGCGCCGGGCGCGGCGAATACGATGGGCATGCCGATGACCGGTGGCGCGGATGCGGCGGCCGGCGCGGGTGCGGCGATGGGTGCCAACACCGACAACTCCGCTAACTCCGACAGCCCCGCTAACGCGGCCAGTTCTGCAAACTCGGATAGCTCCGCCAACGCGGACAACAACAGCAGCGACAATAGCGACAGCAACGACAGCGAGAGTGCCGCGGGCGCACCGCCGGCCGTCAATCCGCCGCCGCCCGCACCGGAACCGGCCGCAGCACCGCCGCCGGATTGGCATACGGTGCTCAACCAGGAGCTTGCGGCGGCACAGAGCAGCACCGACCCGGCGGCGAAATACTATCGCGCCGGGCTGGCCGAGATGCGCACTGGCAGCTACGCCGGCGCGATTGGCAAGTTCCAGGCCTTGCAGCATCGCTACCCGAAATCGCCTCTGAGCGAGCCGGCGGAATTTTTTTCGGCTAACGCGCTCTACGAGCTGGGCAAATACGATGATTCGATTCTGCAGTACAACGACTTGGTGATGCGTTTTCCCAAGGGCCGTTTCGCCAGCGCGTCGTTGCTCAGCGAGGCGCAATCGTTCATGAAGATCGGCGACCGTATCGACGCGCGTTTGACCCTGCAGAAGCTGCTCAGCGATCATCCGGCGTCGGCCCAGGCGCCAACCGCCCGCGCGATGATGAGTTCGCTAGCCAACGGCTAGCCGAGGGTGCGCAACTTGACGATGGGAAGATCGATGACGCTGGAGCGCGCCGCGCGATGGAGATAATCCGCGACCTCGAGGCACTGGCGCCGCAGCCCTTTGCGGTGGTCGCGCTGGGTAATTTCGATGGCGTCCACATGGGCCATCAGTGGATACTCAAGGCGGCGATCGAGAGCGCGCGGGCCAGCGCGGGCCGCGCCTTCGCGCTGACCTTCGAGCCGGCGCCGGCGCGGGTGCTGGCGCCCGAGCATGCGCCGCGCCTGATCCTGGCGCCCGCGGACAAGCTCGAACTGCTGCGCCGATCGGGCGTCGACGGCGTGATCGTCTTGAATTTCACGCGCGAACTGAGCGTGCTGACGCCGCGCGATTTCGTCGGCCAATACCTCGTTGGACGGATTGGGGCGCGCGCGGTGATCGTCGGTCATAGCGTGAGCTTCGGCCATAATCGCGCGGGCAACGCCGAGGTGATGGCGGAACTCGGACGCGCGGCGGGCTTCGCGGTGAAGGTGATCGGGCCGATCAAGGTCGCCGGGATGGAAGTGAGTTCGACGCGGGTGCGCGAGGTGATCGCGGCGGGCGACCTGCGCACGGCGGCCAACCTGCTCGGGCGGCATCATTTTGTTAGCGGTCCGGTGGTGCATGGGCGCGAGCGCGGCCGCACGATCGGCTTTCCCACGGCCAATATCCAGAGCCGCACCGAATGTATCCCGCCCGACGGGGTCTACGCGACGCGGCTGATTCTGCCCGACGCATCGACTCACGCCTCGATCACTAATATCGGGATGCGTCCGACGTTTGCGGAGCCCGAGCGCACGATCGAGGCGCACATCTTCGACTTCAATCGCGACATCTACGATCAGCCGGTGCGCCTGGAACTGATCGAGCGGATTCGCGCGGAGCGCAAGTTCGAGTCGGCCGCAGCGCTGGCGGCGCAGATCACCGCAGACTTGAAGCGCGCGCGCGAAATCCTGCTGCTCGCCTGATCGGACGCGCGCGCGGCGCACGGGCCGCGCATCTCGCACGTCCGGCGATCGGCGCGGCTCAGCCGAGCTTGGCCGCCGGTTCAACCCATTTGCGCGCCATCCGCTCGAGCACGGCGGGAAGCTCGGCCTCGTCGCCCGGGATATCGAGCAACTGGACGATCTCGCTGACACCGGCGGCGCGATAGGCGGGCAGTTCGGCCGGCGTGACCTTGAGCGTATAGGGCGAGACGATCAGCTCGACTTCGGCGGGCTTGCGGCCCTTTTCGGCGAGCAGCGCGCCGAGCCGCTCGATCTTCGCCGCGGCGGCGGCGGGCGTCAGGTTAAAGCCGAACCATCCGTTGCCGTACTCGGCGACACGCCGCAACGCGGGCGTGCTCTCGCCGCCGAAAATGATCGGCACCTTGCCGCCCTGCGCCGGCTTCGGGAAGCTGCGCGCGCCCTCGAAGTTGACGAATTCGCCGTGATGGGTCGATTGCTCTTCGCTCCACAGCTTGCGCATCACGTCGACATATTCGCGCGTACGCTGGACGCGGCGCTCGAACGGGATGCCCAGCGCCGTGAACTCTTCCGCGGACCAGCCGATACCCACGCCCAAGGCAAAGCGGCCGCCGCTCAAGTAGTCCAGGCTGGCGATGACTTTCGCGAGCACCAGCGGATTATGTTCGGGGACCAGGCAGATGCCGGTGGCGAGGCGAATCCTGGTGGTGCGCGCGGCGGCGAAGGTCAGCGCGATGAAAGGGTCCATCCAGTCGATGGTGCTGGGCGCGGCGAACGCACCGTCGTCGGAGTAGGGATACTTCGATTCGCGATAGGCGTCGAAGAGCACCACGTGCTCGGGCGCCCAGAGCGTACCGAAGCCCAGGCGATCGGCGTGCTCGGCGATCGTACGCAGCACGCGCGGATGCGCCGCTTTGCCTAATCCCGCGGTCAACAGGCCAATTTTCATCGAATCTCTCCGGCCGGCCCGCGACGACGGGCGGTGGCTATGCGTCGCGCGCGCTGAGCCGCGCCGGGGCGCAAATTACGGCTTGACGAATTTCAGGATAAAGCGATCCTGCGTATGGTTCATCTTCCAGAACGGTTCCGTGCGCGGATCCTTAGGATTGCGCAGAAGGTCGGAGCTGGCGGCGAGTTTGAACCCCGCCTGCTCGACCTGTTTGATCAGGAACGCCTCGTCGATGCGATGGAGCGTGTTGGTATCGCGAATGCCCGATCCGGGTTGAGCGCTGTTATCGACGATTGCGTAGATGCCGCCCGGCTTGAGCGCCTTGAACACGCTCGCGTTGAGTTTGGCCGGGTCCGCGCCAACGTCGAAGAGGTCATGATAGTTGAGGTTGATGAAGACCGCGTCGAGCGTGCCGGGCGCAACCGGCAACAAATCGGGCGCGTCGATCGGCTTGATCACCTCGACCACGTTATTCATCCCAGGCTCGCTCAAGCGCCCCTGCCAGGTGGTCTTCGCCGCCTTGAACTTTTCGGGGAAGGGGCCGTTTTGCGAGTAGACCTTGCCGTCGGGTCCGACGATCCGCGCGAGCAGTTCCGTGGTGTAGCCGCCGCCGGCCCACAGGTCGGCCACCTGCATCCCCGGCTTGACGCCGAAAAACGCCATCACCTGGGCGGGTTGGCGCGAGCCGTCCATCTCGCGATCCTTGGCCGGACGGGCGGGCGCGCTGATCGCCGCGGCGATGTAGGGCGGAATCTGCACGGCGGCCGTGGCGGCGCTGAATCCGGCACGCGGCACGGCGAGCATCGCAAAGGCGATCGCGGCCAAGATTATGCGGTAAGGGCGACCGATCATTTCGCGCACCTCATTGGTTGCGGAGATTGGCGGCTCGGGAAAATAGCCGGTTGCGGAGCTAATGGCCCAATCGCGCCGCGACGGCGCATCGCCCGGGCCGCGCGGATCGCGACGATAGCGCACAGCGATCCGCGGCTAGCGCTTGGCCGCGGTCTGCGATCGCCCGCGCTCCATCACGGCCGCGCGCCGGGTTTCGAGATCCTTGAGATTTGCGCTGCTGTTGTAAGCGCGAAAGAACTCCTGCTCGATTTTGATCGCGTCGCCCAGCGTCGCCCGCGTGGTCAGATCGTAGAGCTTCTTCAACTGCCGCACGACGCCCTGATTGGCGCTCAAAATCTGCGCGGCGATTTCGGCCGCGACCTTCAGTGCGGTGCCGCGCGGCACGACCCGGTTGACCAGGCCCATCCGTTCGGCCTCGTGCGCGCTCAAATAATTTCCGGTCAGCGAGAGCTCCTTGGCCTTGCGAATGCCGACGGCACGCGGCAGCCGCGCGGTCATCCCACCACCCGGCATCACGCCGACGCGCGCATGGGTGTCGGCGAATTGCGCGTCCTCGGCGGCAACGATCATGTCGCAGGCGAGCGCGAGCTCGAAGCCGCCGGTCACCGTGAAGCCATTGACGGCGGCGATCACCGGCACGTGCATCTCTTCGATCACGGTGATGAAGCTCACCGAGGTGCCGTCGCGCACCAAGGTGCCGTTTTCGGTGGTCGTTTCGGCGCCCAGCTCCTGCAGGTCGAGTCCGGCGCAAAACGCGCGGCCCGCCCCGGTGATAATCACCACGCCGGCCTCGAGGTCGTCGCGCAAGGCCTGCATCACGCGGCAGAAGCTCGAACGCAGGTCGCGATTGAGCGCGTTGAGCTTTTCGGGACGATTAAGCGTGACGGTCGCGATGCCCGCGTGCTTGGCGACCAATACCACCGGTTCACTCATGGTAATCGTTGAACCTCCATTGGGAAGTCGTAACATAGGCGCGGTGGAAGTGGCAAAACGACGGTGGCGGCGCGGGCGGCGCTTTGCGCGTCGCCCTATCGGCGATACTCTTTGGCGAGCGAGGCGTGCGGCGCGGCGATAGCGCGGCGCCGCAAAGCGCATCAAGATGGATCGCGCGCGGCGCGATCGCGGCGGGCGGTGCGCCAATTAATCGAAACGCGGAGATCAGCCTGACGGCCGATGGATTCGACGACGGAAAACAGCAGTAATCCCGACTTCAAGGGATTGCGCGTGGTCGCGTTCGAGAGCCGGATGGCGGCCGAGACGCGCACGCTGATCGAGCGTTTTGGCGGGCGCGCGATTATCGCGCCGTCGATGCGCGAGGTGCCGCTCGAGGATAATCACGCCGCGCTGGATTTCGCCGCGCGCATCCTGGCGGGCGATCTCGACGCCGCGATCTTTCTCACCGGAGTCGGCGTGCGCGAACTGTTCCGCGTGATGGAGACGCGCCACGATCGCGCCGCGCTGGTGGCCGCGCTCGGGCGGATCGTGACCGTCGCGCGCGGACCCAAACCGGTCGCCGCGATGCGCGGGCTGGGGCTCGCGCCGACGATCACGATTCCCGAGCCCAACACCTGGCGCGAGGTGCTCGCGTGCATGGCCGCGCAGATCGAACTGGCGGGCAAACGCGTCGCGGTGCAGGAATACGGCTCGACCAATCGTGACCTCAACGCCGGACTCGAGGCGCGCGGCGCGATCGTGACGGGGGTGCCCGTCTACCGCTGGACGCTGCCAGTCGATCGCGCGCCGCTGCGCGTGGCGATCGGTGCAATCGCGGCGGGCGAGGCCGATATCGCGCTCTTCACCAGCTCGAATCAGGTCACCAACCTGATGCAGATGGCGGATGCCGACGGCGCCGGCGGCGCGTTAATCCGCGGACTCGGCACGCTGGTGGTCGCCTCGATCGGGCCGGTCTGCACCCAGGAATTGCGCGGACGCGGGATCGCGGTGGACCTCGAACCGGAGCATGCGAAGCTCGGCCATCTGATCAAGGAGGCCGCAGTGCGCGGCGGATCGATCCTCGCACGCAAGCGCGGCACGTCGCGCGCGGCGCAAGCGGCCGGACGCGGCGAAGCGCTCGCGCAACGATCCGATCCGCAGGCGGCCGATGCGGCGCAGCGCGGCGCCCTGCACGATCATCCGATCATGCGGGCGTGCCGCCGCGAGCCGACGCCGTATACGCCGATCTGGCTGATGCGGCAGGCGGGTCGCTACATGCCGGAGTATCGGCGCGTGCGCGACCGCTATTCGTTTCTCGAACTATGCCAGCAGCCCGACCTTGCGGCCGAAGTCACGACCACCGCGGTCGCTCGGCTGGGCGTCGATGCCGCGATCATTTTCGCCGACATCCTGCTGCCGCTGGTCCCGATGGGTGTCGGACTGCGTTACGAAAAGGGCGACGGGCCGGTGATCGATCGTCCGTTGCGCTCGGCGGCCGACCTCGATCGGATTCCGCCGGTCGCCGCGGCCGACGCGCTCGGCTACGTCGCCGAGTCGATCCGCCTGGTGCGCCGCGCGCTCGGCGATCGCACGCCGCTGATCGGTTTCGCCGGCGCGCCCTTCACGCTCGCCTCGTATCTGATCGAAGGCGGATCGTCGCGCCAGTACCAGGCGACCAAAACCCTGATGTACACCGAGTCCGCCACGTGGCATCGCATGATGGAGATGATCGCGCGCGTCACCGCCGACTATCTCAATATGCAGATCGCGGCCGGCGCGGATATCGTGCAGCTCTTCGATAGCTGGGTCGGCAGCCTCTCGCCCGACGACTATCGGCGCTTCGTGCTGCCGCATACCCGCAGCGTGATCGCGGCGGTGCGGCCGGGCGTGCCGGTGATCCATTTCGGCACCGTGACCGGCAACCTGCTCGAACTGATGCGCGAGGCGGGTGGCGATGTAATCGGCCTCGACTGGCGCGTCGATCTGCGCGAGGCGTGGGATCGGCTCGGCCCCGGCGTCGCCGTACAGGGCAACCTCGATCCGATCGCGCTGTTTGCCGGCGCCGCGGAAATCCGCCGGCGGGCGCGCGCGATCCTCGAGCGCGCGCAGGGCCGTCCGGGCCACATCTTCAACCTCGGCCACGGGATCCTGCCCGAAACGCCGGTCGGCCACGTGATCGCCCTGGTCGACGCGGTCCATGAGATGAGCGCGCGCCGATGACTATCGCGCTATGAGTATCGGGACATTCCTTGCGGCATTATAACTATTCTCCGCCAACTGACTATTACGGCGGGCGCGCACCCTAATGGCTATTCAACTGAGCAATGACCCGCTGGCCGGCGAAGCCTGCGGCGCGGTGATGCTGATCGGTTTTGGCGGCCCAACGGAGCCCGGCGAAATCCGCCCCTTCCTCGATCGCGTGCTGGCGGGCCGCCCGGTGCCGCGCGATCGCTACGAAGCCGTGGTGCATCACTACGAGGTGCTCGGCGGACGCTCGCCGTACAACGATCTCACGGCGCGCCAGGCGCTCGCACTGCGCGAAATGCTCGCTCGCGCCGGCGCCGGCGTGCCGGTGGTCGTGGGCCTGCGCAACGCCCGGCCGTTCATCGAGGATGCCCTTCGCGATCTGGCGGCGCGCGGCGTCACCCGCGCGCTCGGCCTGGTCCTTGCGGCCCATCGATGCGAGGCGAGCTGGGAGCGCTACCGGGCCGACGTCGAGGAGGCGCGCGCGCGAATTGGCGCGGCGGCGCCCGCGATCGTCTATCCGCCGCCGTGGCATGCCGATCCCCGCTTTATCGCGGCGGTCGCCGACCGCACGCGCGACGCGATCGCGCGCCTCGCGTCCGCCGATCGCGACGGCGCCGAACTGATCTTCACCGCCCATAGTATCCCGCTTGCGATGGCCGCGCGGGCGCCCTACGTCGCACAACTCGAGGAGTCGGCGGCGCTCGCGGCCGTGGCACTGGGCCGGGCGAGATGGTGCGTCGGCTACCAGAGCCGTAGCGGCAGCCCGCGCGATCCGTGGCTCGAGCCCGACGTCGTTGCGATCCTGCGCGAACTCAAGGGCCGCGCCGCGGTGGTCGTGCCGATCGGATTTCTCTGCGACCACGTCGAGGTGCTCTATGATCTCGACGTCGAGGCGGCGGCGGCCGCACGCGATGCGGGCGTGGCGATGGTGCGCGCGGCGACGGTCGGGGATCATCCGCGGTTTATCGAAATGATGGCGGCGATCGCGCGGCCATATCTCGCGCCGCCACCGCCTCAGGGTTGATTGGGTGAGCGCGGCGCAGGGGGGCGCGTAAACGCGATGGACCACGTCGAGCGGCCGCGCCGCGTCGCGGTAATCGGCGGCGGAATCAGCGGTCTCGCCGCGGCGCATCGGATGCGCGAACTCGCCGTCGCACACGAAATTCCGCTGGTGGTGGACCTCTACGAACGCGGTGCGCGGCTGGGCGGCGCGCTCGAAACGATCCGCCGCGAGGGCTTCGTGATCGAGACCGGCGCGGATTCGTTTCTGTCGGAGAAACCCGCGGCGATCAAGCTCGCCGAACGGCTCGGACTCGCCGGCGAGCAGATCGCGACGCAGGAGCAGTTCCGCAAGACTCTCGTCGTGCGCGACGGGCGGCTGGTAGCGATCCCTGAGGGCTTTTCGCTGCTTGCGCCGACCTGGCTCGGTCCGTTGTTCAAAAGCCCGTTGTTCAGTGCGCGCGGCAAACTCCGCATCGCGATCGAGCCGCTGATTCCACGCCGCCGCCGCGACGCCGACGAGAGCCTCGCGTCGTTCGTGATCCGGCGCCTCGGCCGTGAGACCCTGGAGCGGATCGCGCAGCCGCTGGCCGGCGGCATCTACACCGCCGACCCGGCGACGCTGAGTATCGGCGCATCGCTGCCGCGCTTTGTCGAGATGGAACGCCGCTACGGCAGCGTGATTCGCGGCCTGCGGGCGGCGGCGCGGGCGCGCACGGCCGAGCTGCGCGGCACCAGCGGCGCGCGCTGGAGCCTCTTCGTCAGCTTTCGCGGCGGCATCGAAACGCTGGTGCGGGCGATCGCGGCGCGGCTCGAGGAATCGATCCATTATCGCGCGCGGATGGGCGCGGAACTCGCCGCGCTGACGCCCACCGGTGAAACACCGGCGTGGCGGCTAAAGTTTCGCGACGGCTCCGTGGCGATCGCCGACGCCGTGATCTGCGCCGCGCCCTCGTTCGCGATCGCCCCGCTTGTCCAGCCGCTCGACCGCGACCTTGCCGCGACGCTCGCCGATCTAACCTACGCTTCGGCGGCAACCGTCAACCTGGCGTATCGCGCAGCGGATTTTCCGCATGCGCCGGACGCGTTCGGCTTCGTCGTGCCGATTGCCGAGGGGCGCCGGATCATCGCGGGCAGCTTCTCGAGCCTCAAGTTCGCCGGCCGCGCACCGGCGGCGATGGTGCTCGCGCGGGTCTTCGTCGGCGGCGCGCTGCAGACTTCGCTGATGGAAATGGATGACGCCGCGATGATCGCCGCGGCGTGCGCCGAGTTCTCAAGCCTGCTCGGCGTGACCGCCGAGCCGGCCTTCGGGTACGTGCGGCGATGGCCGCGATCGATGCCGCAGTACACTGTGGGCCATCTCGCCCGGGTCGCGGAGATCGAACGAATGAGCGCTTCAATCGCGGGGTTCGCGCTGGCCGGCGCGTATCTGCGCGGCGTGGGCATCCCGGATTGTATCGCCAGTGGCGAGCGCGCAGCCGAAGCGATTTTTGCGCAACTCGCGCCGGCTATCGGATAAGCGTCGCCGCCGGGCGTCCGCGCCGCACGATGCCGCGAATCGCCGCATCGTGCGATAATGCGAAGGCGCGTGCATGACCATGAAAGCTCCCGGCGAAGCGAACGGAACCAACTCGCAATCCGCCGCGACGGCGGGCTGGGAGCGCGTGATCGCCCACGCCGACATGGACGCCTTTTACGCGGCGGTCGAAATGCTCGACAATCCCGAGCTGCGCGGCAAGCCGGTGATCGTCGGCGGCAGTGCCGCGCGCGGCGTGGTCACCTCGGCGTCATATGAGGCGCGCAAGTTCGGCGTGCATTCGGCGATGCCGACGGCGGCGGCGCGGCAACTATGTCCCGAGGCAATCTTCGTGCGCGGCCGGATGGAGCGCTACGCGGAAATCTCGCGGGCGATTCGCGAAGTGTTCGAGAGCTTCAGCCCGATCGTCGAGCCGCTCTCGCTCGATGAGGCGTTCCTCGATCTGACCGGCAGCGAGCGGCTGCTCGGAGCGCCGATCGAAGTGGCGCGCGCCCTCAAGCGGCGCGTGCTCGAGCGCACCGGCCTGATCGTCTCGGTGGGCGTGGCGCCGACCAAGATGGCAGCCAAGATTCTGAGCGACATGTCCAAGCCCGACGGCCTGCTGTGCCTGGGCCCCGAGCACCTGCGCGAGTTCCTGCAACCGCTGCCGGTCGAGCGCCTGTGGGGCGTCGGACGGGTGACGCTCGCCGCGATGCATCGCGCGGGAATCCGCACGATCGGCGACCTGGCGGCGCATGACGCAGCGCGGCTCAAGGCGCTCTTCGGTATGGCGGGCACACGTCTCGGCGAGATGGCGCACGCGCGCGATGCGCGTCCCGTGCTGGCCGACTGGCAGCGCAGATCCTACGGCGAGGAGAGCACCTTCGAGCACGACCTGGAACTGCGATCGCTCGATCTGCGCCGCGTGCTGATCGCGCATGCCGACGCGATTGGGCGCCGGCTGCGGACCGACGCGGTGCGCGCCCGCACGCTCACGCTGAAGCTCAAGCTGGCCCGTCCGCTGGGCGGCGGCCGCTATCCGATCATCACGCGCAGCGCGTCGCTCAATTCGGCGACCGACGACAGCGCGGCGATCGCGCGCCGCGCCGTCGCGCTCATCGAGCGCGTGACCGAGCGCGATAAGGTCCGGCTGGCGGGTATCCAGGTGCATAACCTCGAACGCGCGGCGCCGGCGCAACTCGGTCTGTTCGATTCGCCCAATGGCGCCGCCGCGCGCAGCGATCGGCTCAATCGCGCGCTCGACGCGGTCGCGCGCCGCTTCGGCGATGACGCGGTGACGCGCGGCATGGTCCGCGCCGATCGCGCCGCGCCGACCCGGCGCATCAAGTAGGCCGACGGTGCACTTGCCGCTAGGCCGGGCAGCTCTCCAATTGCTCGAGGAACATTCCATAGACGTCGCGGTTCGCCTGAAAGCCCATGAATCCGTCGATATGGCCGTACGCCGGAACCAGATGACGCTTGTATAGTTTGGGGTCGTTCGCGGCGCATAGCCAGTCGTAGGTTTTCTCAGTCGAGACGGGCAGGAAAGTCTGGTTGAGCGCGCCTGAGACAAAGGTTATCGGCAGCTTCAGATGTTCGGACTTGAGATAGCTCGGCGGCACGGAACTGCCGTAGCGCCTGAGATTCTCGGCCGCGCCGTAATCGAATTTGGCCGCCTCGCCGCGGCGCACCATCTGCGCCAGATGGCGAAAGGCCGTTATATTGCACTTGCCAAACTGCTCGGCCAGGCGGCTGTGCGTAACGGCGTTGAGCTGTTCGTGGCGATAGAGCTCGCCATACATAAATGTGATGCGATGGCATACGGAGCTGTCGCACTGATGGTTAATGGCATTGACCATTTTGGTGAAGATGGCCTGAAAGATCGGATCGCCGGGATCTTCCCCGGCCGACAGATAACTCAGTCCAATACTCTCGAGCGCTTCGCCGAGATGCAATGCGCATTTGATCTCGGTGGCGGCCGGCGGCTGGTAATGCAGCGCAATCTGCGAGCACGTTACGCAGCGAATATCGGGCAGCAGACCGTCGGCCAGCGCGAGAAAAAATGTGCTCGAGCCCGCGCAATGGACCACGGCCTGAACCGACTGCGCGCGCGTGGTATCGCGGATAAAGCGCACCGCCGCGGGAAAATCGTTGACCGCGGCCTCGTCCATCGTGAACTGCCGCAAGGGCAACTTGATGCTCGCGCGCCAATCGAGCAGCCAGGTGTCGTAGCCGTTCTTGACCGTGTAATCGGCGAAATGCTCGCCGATCGTCGGCAGCATGAACATCCCGCTCCATACGCCTGCGCCATGCGCGAGCATCACGGGACCCTTGTCGCCGCCGCGATAACGAGTCAGGGTGAGATCGACGCCGTCGGGCGTCTTGACTGAGTAAATTTCGGGACTGGGTAACGGCATTGTCAATTCCCCCTTTTAAGGAACGCGCCGGTCAAGGCAGCCGTGGTTTCACGAATACGTCCCACAGCGTGCCCATGAACATATCGCCGAAGCGTGAAAGTGCGGCGGCCTTTTTCGCCGGGTCGTTGGTGCCGGAGATCTCGAACGTGCCGATCTGATGCATGAAATCCATGATCAGGATGTGCATAATGCCGGTGGCGAGCACGGCGCCGGCGCGATCGTGGCCCGCACGGATCGCGGTGTAGAGCGTGCTGGTGGCGCCCCATACGTCGAAGCTGCCGTTATCCTTGACCTCCTTGAAGCCGTCGAGGAGATAGGGCTTGCCGTCGGCGCCGGTGAAAGGCAGCGCGTAGAGCATTTTGCGCTCGAATACCTGGCTGGTGTCGATGAACAGGTTGAAGACGCCGTTGCTCACCGGCGCACCCGCTGGCGCCGTGAAGCCGGCGACGCGGACGACGCCGTCGGCGATACCGCCGTGCGCCTTGTCGGCCAATGAGGCGTCGAGGTCGGGAAAAGTAATAGTCAGTGTGAAATCGACGATGGTGTTGGCTAGCTGACCCGCGCGCTCCGCGCCAGTGTAGTCATCGGGCGGATTATGGCCGCGGTCCAGAAAGCCCTTCATGGTTTCGGTAAACGAGAGCCCGATCGGCGTGGTGTTCGGCACCGCGGTTCCCCCTGGTGGAATAGCTATTTGCGCGAGCGGATCGATCACCGGGCGCGCCTGCGCATTTTCCGGCGCGCGCCATCCGGGGTCGCCGCGGATGCGCCGGATCGCGGCCTCGACGTTGCGCTCGGCGACCGCGGCAATCGTATGCGACGGGTTGACGCCGGTGGCCATCGGCAAAATCGCGCCGTCGAAGACGTAGAGCCCGGGGTAGCCATAGACTTCGCCGTGGGCGTTGGTGACGCCGGCGGCGGCATTGTCGGCCATCGTGCAGCCGCCCAGGTTATGCACCGAGGCGGGCATATGGAGCCGCTGCCAGAATGGATTGAGCGCGGCCTTGCCGCCGAGCGCTCCGGCGATATCCGCGCTGAAGCCGGCCTCCGCGTCGTACAGCGGCAAGTTGCCGGCCACGTCCCATTCCACGGCGAGATTATATGCAGGCGGCACGAGCTTGATGCGGCCGTTGGCGCGGTCGCGGCCCATCGCGAGAAACACCGCGCTGTTGTTGCCCACGGCGAAGGGCTGTTTCAGCGCGGCGCCACCCGTCGCACCGAGCGCGCGTTCAACTTCCGCGCGGGTCATCGTGATTGTCGGGGTGAGCGCGCCGCCGGCGGGATTAAGCAGTTGCAAGAGCCCGGCGATCTCCCTCGGATAGCCGCCTTCCTCGAAGATAAACCAGTTGCGGGCCGGCCCGGCACCGTTATCGTAGACGATGCCGGTGGTAATCGTCGGGCCTTTCCAGGGTTCGAGTTGGGCCGCGGTGTCGAAAGCGAACGCGATGAAATCTCCGTTGCCCGAATAGTTATGGCCGAGCCGATTACTCAGTTGGGTCAGCGTCTTGTATTGGTCGCGGCAACGCAGCAGCAATTCGGTGGAATTAACCGCGCCGGCGCACAGGAACACGGCGGGCGCTTCGACCGTCTCTTCGCGAACGCCCGCGAAGTGATTTATGAAAGTGACTATATAGCCATTGGCCGATGGCGAAATCTTAATCGCTTCGCACTGGGTAGACGGCTCCGCGCCGTGCCGTTCGGCGAGCGCCAGGTAGTTGAGATCCAGTGTATTCTTGGCCAGCCGGTTGCATCCGATATCGCATTCGCCGCAATAGTTACATCCCTGCTGGCTGACGCCGAAGCGATTCGGCATCTCCTTGTCGGGATCGCCGAAATCGACCGCGATATTCGGATAGCAGAACTGCGCCGCGCGTCCGAGTTGTTCGGCCGCCTCGCGCATCGCGACGCTCTTCGGCGGCATCCCCAGGTGGTGCGACTCGGTAATCGGCTTGATGTCGAGCATCCAGGCGACCAGGTCATAATATGGGTCGAGCGCCGCGCGGCTGTATCCGGCAGGCCATCCGGCGGCGAACAGATCGGCCGGCGCGCGCAGATGGACGTTGGCGTAGATCAGCGATCCGCCGCCGTAGCCGGCACCCTGCACGACCATCATTTCATTGATTGGCTTGACGTCGAACAGGCCCTGGCCGATCGGCCACAGCCAGCCGTCGGCCGGGTTGTTCCAATTGCGCGGAAAACTATTCTTCGGATAGCGCCGGCCGCGCTCGATCACGCCGACCGCAAGACCGGCCTGGGCGAGGCGGCACGCGGCGACCGCGCCACCGAAGCCGGTGCCGATTACCAATGCGTCGTAACGCGGTTTCATGGACCCCCCGTTTCGTCCGCGTCATGTGCGGCCGCCAGCGCACTCCGATGCGTGCTGGGAGCGCCGTCCGGCCGATAATTCCATATCCAATTAGCTTAGGTAAGCAAATGCTGCTTGGAATTTTTTGGCGTGCTTTCGCTGCAAGGGCGCGCGGTCGGTGGCCACGACGGCCCGCGGATGACTTCGCGCCCCCGCCGACCGGGTTTTGACGCGGGTACCCGCACTTCGCTAATTCTGCTTGAATAAGGGTTTCCTTCGGAGGCAAAGACCCGAACCATGGCCGCGCAAACTCTTTTTGAGAAGATCTGGAATTCCCACGTCGTTCACGAGGCGCCCGGTGAACCGGCCCTGCTGTACGTCGACCTGCACCTGATTCACGAGGTCACCTCGCCGCAGGCCTTCGAGGCCCTGGCCCTTGCCGGGCGCAAGGTCCGCCGCCTCGATCGGACCTTCGCCACGCTCGACCATAACGTGCCGACCACCGACCGCTCGCTGCCGATTACCGACCCCGACTCGAAGGCGCAGATCGAGATGATGCGCAAGAATTGCCGCGATTTCGGGGTAACGCTGTTCGACCTCGGTGCGATCGAGCAAGGCATCGTCCACGTGATCGGACCGGAACTCGGCCTGACCCAGCCCGGACTGATAATCGTCTGCGGTGACAGCCATACGGCAACCCATGGCGCGCTCGGCGCGCTGGCCTTCGGGATCGGCACCAGCGAGGTCGAGCACGTGCTCGCGACGCAATGTCTATGGCAGGCCAAGCCGGGCTCGATGGAGATCCGGGTGGACGGCAAGCTCAGTAACGGAGTGACGGCCAAGGATCTGATTCTCGGCATCATCGGGCGGATTACCACCGACGGCGGCACCGGCTACGTGATCGAGTACCGCGGCACGGCGATCGAAGCGCTCTCGATGGAAGAGCGGATGACGGTCTCGAACATGACGATCGAGGCCGGCGCGCGGGCCGGGATGATCGCGGCGGACCACAAGACCGTCGACTACTTGCGCGGACGGCGCTACGTGCCGGCGGGCGCGGTGTTCGACCGGCTCGCCGAGCGATGGCTCACGTTCCACACCGACGACGGCGCAAAATTCGATCGCAGCCTGACCTTCGACGCGGCGTCATTCGCGCCGCAGGTCACTTGGGGAACGAATCCTGGGATGGTGACCGAGGTCACCAGCAAGGTGCCCGATCCGGCCCGCTTTGCCGACGCGACTTCACGCCGCGCCGCCGAACTGGCGCTCGAATATATGAAGCTCGCGCCGGGCACGCCGATTGCCGACATCCGCATCGATCGGGTCTTTATCGGCTCATGCACCAACGGACGCATCTCGGACCTGCAGGCCGCCGCCGACCTGGTCAAGGGCCGCAAGGTCGCGCCGAGCGTCCAGGCGATGGTCGTGCCGGGGTCGCAACTGGTCAAAATCGAAGCCGAACAGCGTGGCCTCGACCGCGTCTTCAAGGAGGCCGGCTTCGAATGGCGTGAGGCGGGATGCAGCATGTGCCTGGGCATGAACCCCGACATCCTGAAGCCCGGCGAGCGCTGCGCGAGCACCTCGAACCGCAACTTCGAGGGGCGCCAGGGCAAGGGCGGGCTGACCCATCTGGTGAGTCCGATCATGGCGGCGGCGGCGGCGCTGGCCGGCCATTTTGTCGACGTCCGCGAATGGGTCAGGCGCTAGCGGCGCACAAGCATACAGGAGTATTTCGCGATGGAAGCGTTCAAAAATTTTACCGGGCTGGTGGCGCCGCTCGATCGTCCCAACGTCGATACCGATCAGATCATCCCCAAGCAGTTTCTCAAGTCGGTGGTGCGCAGCGGCCTGGCCAAGGGGCTGTTCTTCGACTGGCGCAATCAGCCCGACAGCCAGTTCGTGCTGAGCCAGCCGCGCTTCGAGAAGGCCAATATCCTGGTGGCGCGCGCCAACTTCGGATGCGGCAGTTCACGCGAGCATGCGGTGTGGGCGCTGGCCGATTTCGGCTTCAAGGTTGTGATCGCGCCGTCGTTCGCCGATATCTTCAAGAACAATTGTCTCAAGAACGGCATCCTGACGATCGTCCTCAAACCTGAGGAGGTCGACGCGGTCTTCGCCGCGATCAAGGCTCATGAAGGCTACCGCCTGGCGATCGATCTGGCGGCGCAAAAGGTCAGCGACGAGCTGGGCTGGTCGGCCACCTTCCCGATCGACGCGTTCCCCAAGCGATGCCTGCTCGAGGGGCTCGACGATATCGCGCTCACGCTGATCCACGAGCGGCTCATCCAGAGCCATGAAGCCGCCCATCCGGTGACCTACAAGTTGTGATCGCCCCGCGCATGGCGGAGGCCGTTTCCGGCGGCGGCCGACGCTCGCCCGAGGGTGCCGCGATCGCGCTGACCGCCGGGGCTGATCACGCGCCGATGCGCCTGGATCAGTTCGTCGCCGCCGCACTGGCGCCGGAGTATTCGCGGGCCCAGGCCGCGCGCATGATCAAGGCGGGCCGCGTGACAATCAATGGTGCGGCGGCGCGCGCCGCCGCGACCGTGCGCCGTGGCGATCGGGTCGCGATCGCGCCCGCCTCGGCGCCGCCCGCACACGTGCCGCGCGCGGCCGCGCCGGCGATCGAGGTAATCTTCGCCGACGCCGAAATAATCGTCATCGACAAGCCGCATGGAATGGCGGTGCATCCGTCGGCCGGCCATCCCGACGCGACGCTGGTCGATGCGCTGCTCGCGCGTTTTCCCGAACTGGCCGCGATGGCCGAGCCGGACGGCGTGATGCGCCCGGGGATCGTGCATCGGCTCGACCTTGAGACTTCGGGCGTGATGGTGGTCGCGCGCACGCCGTTTGCGCGCACCGCGCTGGCGCGCCAGTTCAAGGATCGCACGGTGCGCAAGACCTATATCGCGATCGTGCGCGGACGCCTCGCACGCGATCGCGTGACGATCGCAAAACCGATCGGCCGTCATCCGACCGAGCGCAAGCGCATGTCGACGCGATCGCGCACGCCGCGCGACGCGGTCAGCCATGTCACCGTAATCGATCGCATCGCGGAGTCGGCCGCGCCCGCGACGCTGGTGCGCGTGCGGCCCGAGACCGGGCGGACGCATCAGATTCGCGTCCACTTAGCGTCGATCGGCCATCCATGTCTGGGCGATTCGCTCTACGGCGGCAAGGGCGCGACGGCCGGCGCGGCCGCGGCGAGTGAGTTCGGCCGCCAGGCGCTGCACGCACTGGCCCTCGCGCTAACGCATCCCCGAAGCCTCGAGCGCCGCGAGTTCGTCGCGCCGCCACCGGCCGATTTCGGCGGCTACCTGGCCACGCGCGGCGTTGCCTGTGACGCGGCGGCGATCCGCCGCTGGATCGATCTCGCGTGACGCGCTGCGCTTCCCTTGGCGATGCGCCACGGCTGGATTATGCCATGGCAACGGCGGGCGGCGTGGCCGGAAGGTTCGCGGGCCGTTGACACGCTTGGGCGCGTTAGTTAACTTCATTCTAGGCTCTCGCACCAAGTGCGCCAAAGCAGATTGAGTTCCAGAGTCCGCCCGTCTCCTGACGCCGTCTGGTTGTGAAATTGCAGGGCGTCATCTTTTATACCCCGACCGGCTACGCATGCAGGGAAACCTGGAGACGGGTACCGCAGGTTAATTGACCGATCGCAGCGCTGGTAATACGCGGCGCGTTAAAATCATCATGCGGCGCCATACGCTAAATCACGAAATGCAAGATTGCGGGGAGAGTTAAGGATGCGGGGAGGCAATATGCCCAAGGGTCGCGGAGCAGGCAGGAACGACGCCCAGGATCAGAACGACGAGGCGCCGTCAGCGCCATCGGCCATCATCCGGCCGCGCCATCCGGCGCCCCATCACGCCGCACAGCATCCCGCTCCGCAGCCGGCCGCGCCGGTCGCCGAGCCGCCGCCGGTCAACGGCACGCCGCGGCCAGGACCGTTCGTGCCCAACCGCAATATCGTCGTGCCGGTGATTAGCGAGACCGGCGCGCTCAACCTGAAGGCGCTCAAGGGCGCCAAAATCACCGAACTGGCGCAGGTCGCCCGCGATTACAATATCGAGGGCGCCACCAACATGCGCAAGCAGGAGATGATCTTCGCCATCCTGCAGGCGCAGGCGGCGCGCAACGGATCGATCCTGGGCGAGGGCGTGCTCGAGATTCTGCCCGACGGCTTCGGCTTCCTGCGCGCGCCCGACTACAACTATCTGCCGGGTCCCGACGACATCTATATTTCGCCGAGCCAGATTCGCAAGTTTAATCTGCGCACCGGCGATATCGTCTCGGGCCTGATTCGGCCGCCCAAAGAGGGCGAGCGCTACTTCGCGCTGCTCAAGGTCGAATCGATCAACTACGAAGAGCCCGAGAAGGCCCGCGACAAGATCCTCTTCGACAACCTGACGCCGCTCTATCCCGAGGAACGGCTCAAGCTCGAATACGATCATGAAGATTACACGACGCGGATCATCGATTTGATCGCGCCGATCGGCAAGGGCCAGCGCGGACTGATCGTGGCCGCGCCGTTCACCGGCAAGACCATGATGATGCAGGCGATCGCCAAGGCGATCGCGCGCAACCATCCCGAGGTCATCCTGATCGTCCTGCTGGTTGACGAACGGCCCGAGGAAGTCACCGACATGCTGCGCTCGGTGCAGGGCGAGGTGGTCAGCTCGACCTTCGACGAGCCGGCCACGCGCCACGTGCAGGTCGCCGAGATGGTCATCGAGAAGGCCCGCCGCCTGGTCGAGCACGGCCGCGACGTGGTCATCCTGCTGGATTCGATCACGCGGCTGGCGCGGGCCTATAACACGGTGGTGCCGCCGTCGGGCAAGATTCTCTCGGGCGGCGTCGATTCCAACGCGCTGCACAAGCCCAAGAAATTCTTTGGCGCCGCGCGCAATACCGAAGACGGCGGCAGCCTGACGATTATCGCCACCGCGCTGGTCGATACCGGCAGCCGGATGGACGAGGTGATCTTCGAGGAGTTCAAGGGCACCGGCAATCAGCAGATTGCGCTCGACCGTCGGCTGCTCGAAAAACGCATTTTTCCGACCATCGATATCCAGCGCTCGTCGACCCGCAAGGAAGAGCTCCTGCTGCCGCGCAGCACGCTCAACCGGGTCTGGATCCTGCGCAAGCTGCTCTCGCAGCTCAACGCGGTCGAGTCGATGGAGTTCCTGCTCGACAAGATGCAGGGGACCAAGACCAACGAGGAATTCCTCGAATCCATGAACGTCTGACGGGGTGCGAGTGTTCGAGCGAGGCCAGGGAAGAGGAGCGTTGATCAGAGAAACTAAAGAATCCAAAGAATAACGATTGACTATAAGAATCGATTTCGTTATGTTTGATGTATCAAACAGAGGAGACGTTTCTTATGGCTCCTACAATTCGGATTTCGGATAACACATATAGCCGATTGCAAAACCCTTTGATTGCGAAGGCTTTCGACGATACGCCGGAGTCTGCAATCAACAAACTGCTAGATTTCTTCGAAAAAAATAATGGTATTCCGCAGCCGTCGTCCGCTCAGACGAACGGCTCGGGTCGTCCGGGCACATTTGACCCGGACAATCATCCCGACCTCGCCAATACGAAGATAATCGCTGCTGAATTTGCTGGGCAGCCTTTTTATCCTCGGGCTCTTTTCGGAATGAAGGGACTCACGTGGAACGGTTTGGTGAAGGTCGCCAATCAATATGCGTTCGAGCAGGCGAATTCTTCCTTCGATGAGTTTCGCAAGCTTACCAATTCGAATGTCGAAAAGGGGAAATCGACCGGCCGGGGATTCCATTACTTTCGGGAAATCGATATTTCGATTCAATACGTAGACGCCGAGCACGCTTGGGACAATATTCTGTTTATAGCGCGACAGCTCAAAGTTCCCGTTACCGTTGAATTTGAGTTGGAAAACCAACAGCGAGGCACTCTAACCTGGACGCCTGCCACAAAATGACCATCGAAGCTTGGCAGACATTTTTCACGATGTCAGCCAAGCTTAACTCCACGCGCAATCAGGTTGTAGGCTCTTTGGTTCTCGAAGCTGAGCATCCTTGCCGACGCTCTAGAGGGAATGACACCCGAGCTGACACATACCCACAAGCCTGAATGACAACCCACTCGCCGGCGTGGCCGCTCCAGCGCCGGGCTATAGTAAATCGCCCCCATGTAATAGAGTGGCCGGTGAAGCCGGGAAGACCTGCCGCTTCGCCCGTGTCCCTGCGGACTCCGTTCGCACAGGCGCTGGCTCGCTGCGCCCGCCCATCCGAAAGCTGTGGAAAGCGCGCTGGAAATCGGCGGGCGCAAAGGCTATGCTTAGCGGTTAGCGCCGCGAAATAGCAAAGAGGGACAAGAGAATTTCTATGACCGAAATCAGCATGAAGCAGCTGCTCGAGGCCGGCGTCCACTTCGGCCATCAGACCAGCCGCTGGAATCCGAAGATGAAACCGTACATCTTCGGCGCCCGCAACGGCATCTACATCATCGACCTGCAGCAGACGGTCAAGATGTTCCGCTCGACCTTCGACTTCGTCCGCGACCTGGCGACGCAGGGCGGCACGATCCTGTTCGTCGGGACCAAGAAGCAGGCCCAGGATATCGTGCGCGAAGAGGCCGATCGCTGTGGCATGTTCTACGTCAACAATCGCTGGCTGGGCGGGATGCTGACGAATTTTCAGACCATCCGCGCGTCGATCGACAAGCTCAAGAAGCTGGAAGATCTGATGGCCGATCCCGAGATGATCCAGGCGCTCAGCAAAAAAGAGATGAGCGACAACGCCAAGCATCACGCCAAACTGATGGCGACGCTGGCGGGGATCAAGAACATGCGCAAGCTGCCCGACGCGCTATGGGTGATCGATACCAAGAAGGAAGAGATCGCGGTGGCCGAGGCCAATCGGTTGGGGATTCCGGTGGTCGCGGTAATCGACACCAACTGCGACCCCGATCAGATTGCCTACCGCATCCCGGGCAACGACGACGCGATCCGCGCGATCAAGCTGTTCACCGCCGCCGTGGCCGACGCCGTGATCGACGGCAAGCGGGCGGCCGAGGAGCGCGCCAAGGGCCTGCAGGATGACGTGGGCGCGGTGGACGAACATGAGACCGCGCCGGAACCGCCGGCTGCGCAGCTTTAAGCCGCGCAGCCGGAGATTCTTCCGGGCAAGCTAAGCTATTCACCGCATAGACGGTGCGGCGGGACAAATTTGCCCGCCCGCACCTTTACCGGTTTCGGCCGGCGACATACGCTCGGAAATACCAATGGACGTAAACGCGAATCTGGTCAGGGAACTGCGCGACAAAACCGGCGCCGGCGTGATGGACTGCAAGAAGGCGCTGGCCGAGAGCAAGGGCAGCCTCGAAGAGGCGGTCGTCTGGCTGCGCGAAAAAGGCATCGCGGCGGCCGCCAAGCGCGCCGGCCGGGTCGCCTCCGAGGGCACGGTGGGGACCTATATTCATGCCGGCGGCAAGCTCGGCGTGCTGGTCGAGATCAACTGCGAGAGCGACTTTGTCGCCAAGACCGCCGAATTCCAGACGCTGGTAAAAGAGGTTGCGATGCAGATTGCGGCGGCCAATCCACGCAGCGTGCGCCGCGAGGAACTGCCCGCGGAGGTGATCGAGCAGGAGCGCCAGATTTACGCCTCGCAGGCGGTCGGCAAGCCCGCGGCCGTGATCAGCAAGATCGTCGAGGGCAAGCTCGAAAAATTCTTCGCCGAATTCTGTCTCTACGAGCAGGCCTGGGTGCGCGATCCGAACCGCCGCATCAAGGATCTGGTCGGGGAACTGAGCGGCAAGCTCGGCGAGAAGATCGAAGTGCGCCGCTTCGTGCGCTTTCAGTTGGGCGAGAATCTTGAGTCCAGGGGCACGGCGTCCACCGCCGAATAGCCGGAGGCCGCGCGCGATCGCCGGTGGCGCGCACCGGCGAAGCGGAATCGAGTCGACGCGGCAAGGGGGGCATTGCTCGAGATGGCCGAAGCGGACACGGTTAACGAATCCAAACCACGCTTTCACCGCGTTCTGCTCAAGCTCTCGGGTGAGGCGTTGGCGCCCAGCCAGGGCAGCGGTATCGATCCCGACGCGCTCGGCCTGATCGCCCAGGAAGTCAAGGAAGTTGCCGCGCTCGGCCTCGAGCTCGCGCTGGTGATCGGCGCCGGCAATATCCTGCGCGGCAGCGAGTACGAGGCGCGCGGAATGGATCGCTCGACCGCCGATCAGATGGGCATGCTGGCGACCGTCATCAACGCGCTCGCACTGCAAAACGCGCTCGAGCAGCTGGGTGTGCGCACCCGCGTACTCTCGGCCATCGCGATGCATTCGATGTGCGAGCCGTACATCCTGCGCCGCGCGATCCGCCATCTGGAAAAGGGCCGCGTGGTGATCTTCGCCGCCGGCACCGGCAATCCCTACTTCACCACCGACACCGCCGCCAGCCTGCGCGCGATGGAGATCGGCGCCGAGGTCATCTTAAAGGCCAGCCATACGGTCGACGGAGTCTACGATCGCGACCCGATCCGCGAGCCCAATGCGCGGCGCTTCGACCGCCTGACCTATATCGAGGTACTGCAAAAAAACCTTAAGGTGATGGACTCGACCGCAATCTCGATGTGCATGGATAATGATCTACCGATCATTGTCTTTAATTTGCGCAAGCCGGGGAATATAAAAAGAGCCGTGATGGGCGAGGCGATCGGAACCAAGGTGGAGAGCGGCCGCTAAACCGGGTCGCACGCAAACCGATGAACGAGGAACTCGAACTCGCACAGATGGAGATGGAGGAGGCGGTCAACGCTTTCCGCAACGAGCTCAATCGCGTGCGCACCGGCCGCGCCTCGACCGCACTGCTCGAAAATCTGTTCGTCAATTACTACGGCGCGCGCACGCCGCTGCGCCAGCTCGCCGGCCTGGCCGCGCCCGAGGCGCGGCTGCTGGTGATCACGCCGTATGACAAGGGCGCGATGGCGGAAATCGAAAAGGCCATCCAGACTTCCGACCTCGGGCTCAATCCGATGAATGACGGCAAGCTCATCCGGATACCGATACCCGAGCTCAACGAGGAGCGGCGCAAAGACCTGGTGCGCCACGTGCGCAAAACCGCCGAGGAATTCCGCGTCGGCATCCGCAACCATCGCCGCGACGCCAACGACAAGCTCAAAGCCCTGCATAAGGACAAGAAGATCGGCGATGACGATCTGCGCTCCGGCGAGGCCCGCGTGCAGCAGCTCACCACCGACTATATCGAGAAGCTCGACAAAGTCCTGGCCGCCAAAGAAGCCGAGATAATGGAGGTCTGATCGGCTGCGCCCGGCGGGCGCCGATCAACTTATCAGCCTGTGGCCTCATCGCTACCCCTCGACGAATTTCCCAATCTCTCGCTCGATCCGGCCCGCCTGCCGCGGCACATCGCCATCGTGATGGACGGCAACGGCCGCTGGGCGCAACGCCGCGGATTGGCGCGCTGCGAGGGTCATCGCCGCGGCAAGGATTCAGTACGCGCGGTGGTCGAGGCGGCGCGCGCGCTGGGCATCCCGTTTCTCACGCTGTACGCGTTTTCGAGCGAGAACTGGCAGCGGCCCGGCACCGAGGTGCGCTTCCTGATGCAACTGCTCCATCGCTACCTCGTCACCGAGGCCAAGCGCCTGATGAAGCGCGGCATCCGCGTGATCGCGCTGGGCGACCTGGCGCGGCTGCCGGCGACGGTGCGGCGCGCGCTGCAGCAGACGGTCGAGCTGACGGCGGCCAATAAATCGATGACCACGGCGCTCGCGCTCTCCTATGGCGGACGGCAGGATATCGTCGAGGCCACCCGGCGCATCGCCACGGCGGTCGCTGCGGGCCAGCTCGACCCGGCCGCGATCGACGAGGCGACCGTCGCGCGCGAACTCAGCACGGCCGCGATGCCCGACCCCGACCTGCTCATCCGCACCTCGGGCGAGATTCGCCTCTCGAATTTTTTTCTCTACCAGCTCGCCTACACGGAACTCTATTTCACTGAGACCCTGTGGCCGGACTTCCGCGAACGCGACCTGCTGGGAGCGATCGCCGCGTACCAGGCGCGCGAGCGGCGCTTCGGCGCGGTCGACGGCGCGCCGTCCGACCGCCTGCGTGCTGCGAACTAGGCTGCTGACGGCGCTCGTCGTTCTGCCGGCGACGATCGCGATCGTGCTGTGGGCGTCGGCGCTCGCTTTCACCGTTTTCATCGCGATCCTCACCGCATGGGGCCTGTACGAAATCATCTCGATGACGCATGCCGACGCGGTTGAAGCCCTGGCAATCGCGCTGCTTGGCGCTGGGTTCGCGGCGGCACCGATGGTCGCCGGTCGTGGCGGCGTTGGTTGGCTGGCGCCAGCCAGCGCGACGCTGGCCGGTCTCGTGATGCTCGAACTGATCGTGCGCGTGGCGCGCAAGGGCGCCGATCGGGTGGTACGCAATCGATGGTTCCTGTTGAGCGGCGCACTCTGGGTCGGCGCGCTCTTTCCGTATTTCGCGATGCTGCGGAATCGGCCCGGCGGCGTCCCGATCATCATCCTGATGCTGCTGCTGGTGGTGGCGAGCGACAGCGGCGCCTACTTCGCCGGACGGAGTCTCGGCCGCGTCAAGCTGATGCCGCGGGTAAGTCCGAACAAGACGGTCGAAGGGGCGATCGGCGGGCTGGCGGCATGCGTGGTCGGGGGACTGATCATGCGGCCCGGGCTGGCATCCGCCTGGAGCTGGCCGGCGACCGCGATGATCGCGGTCGGGGTGGGCGTGCTGGCGCAGTTCGGCGATCTCGCCGGGTCGGCATTCAAGCGGGTCGCCGGAGTCAAGGATTCAGGATGGATTTTCCCCGGTCACGGCGGTCTGCTCGACCGCACATGCAGCCTAGTCTTTGCGGCGGCATTCACCTACTATTACTCTCACTGACGAAGCCAATCGTCGCATCGCTTGTTTCTCCCAATATGATCTTATCCATCGTTTCTGCCATCGTCATTTTTGCCGTTCTGATCGTCGTTCACGAGGCCGGCCACTTCTTCGTCGCCAAGCGGATGGGCGTGCGGGTGATCCGGTTTTCGATCGGCTATCCGCCGCGCGTCTGGGGCTTTAGGCGCGGTGAAACCGACTACTCGTTCGGCGCGACGCCGCTCGGCGGCTACGTCCGGATGCTCGGCGACGAAATCGCCGAGGAGCCGAGCGCGGCGACCCTCGAGGGTTATATCAAAGAGCTGGAACTCGACCTGCTCGACGGCGCGCGCCACACCGGATGGCTCGCGGCCAGCGGCAAGCAGGGCGAGGAGGCGATCAAAGCGATCGCCGACGAACTGGTGCCGGCCGGTGCCGATCGCGTGGCGCCGGAGCGCGCACAGGCCGTGCTGGGCCACGCGGCCAACGCGGAGCAGGCCCTGCTGGTGCGCGAAATCACCAGGGCGGGCAGCGTCAAGCTGGCGCGCGAACAACTCTGCGCCGGGCGTCCCTCGGCGTTTATCGAAGGCTTCAATGCGCGCGCATTCCCGAGTCAGCCACTGCGCCGGCGCATCGCGATCGTCCTCGCCGGACCGGCCGCCAATATCCTGTTCGCGCCCCTGCTGATGGCCGCCGTGATGATTATCGGCATGCCGATGACCCTGCCGGTGCTCGGCACGATTCGCCCGAACCTGCCGGCCGCGACCGCCGGGCTCAAGACCGGGGACCGGGTGGTCGCCGTCAACGGCAAAGCGATCAAAAGTTGGGACGACCTGTCGGTGGGCGTTCGCGGCAGCGACGGCAAGCCGCTCGAACTCGCAATTCAGCGTCCGGCGGGCGCCGCTGTCCAATCGCTCACCATCGCGATCCAGCCGAAACTGGCAAGCGAGCCCATGATGGACGGCACCAAGTCGAGCATCTGGATAATCGGCGTGGAGCCCCGCGGTGACGAAATCACCCGTCACGAAGGGCCGCTTAAGGCGGTAGGGCTGGCCGTCGGGCAGACCTGGAATCTGGCCGAATCGCTGATTGTCGGCATCGTTCGCATCTTCGACGGCACCACGCCCGCGCGCAAAGCGCTCGGCGGTCCGATCATGATCGCCCAGATGGCTGGCCGGGAAGCGCGCCAGGGCTTTGCCGAGGTCGCGCTGTTCATGGTGATGCTGAGCCTCGAGCTCGGCATCATTAATCTTTTCCCGGTCCCCTTGCTCGACGGCGGCCATCTGCTGTTTTTCGTCATCGAAGGGATACGCGGCAAACCGCTCAAATTACGCCATCGCGAAATCGCCATGGAGGTCGGGCTATTCCTGCTGGTGATCCTGATGGCGTTCGTCATTCTCAATGACATATCGCGTCTTATCGGCTAAGGCGCTGCTCGCCGCTGGCGAGGGCGCTGGAGCGGTGCTGGGACTCGAGACCGGAACCGGCATCGCGAGTCTCGGCCTGGTCGCGCAGGGCCGGATTGTGGCGTCGCTCGCGCGCCCGGCGCCCTCGCACGGCGCCGATCTGCCCGCCTTGGTCGCCGAGGTGCTGAGCCTGGCGGGACTCGAATTCAGGGAGTTGTCGGCGGTCGCCGTCGGTATAGGGCCGGGTTCATTTACCGGGCTTCGAATCGGTCTTAGTTACGCAAAAGGCATCACGATGGGATCAGGCATCGTGATTGTTGGCGTGCCGTCACTTGACGCGATGGCGCTCTGTGCGCAACCTTCCGGTGCTCCGCAGCCGGGCTTGGGAATCTGCCCGATAATCGATGCACGCAAAGGGGAGATCTACGCTTCTCTTTACCGGGTCGTGGGCGATGCGCTAGAGAATGAGCTGGGTAGTTTGGTAGTCCCGCTAAATGACTTCGCCGCTCGCATTACCGGTGATGTTGCTTTCATCGGAGAATCCAAAGCCGAAGAGGCCTGTGCAATCGCCAATGCTAATGGCGGGCGGGCGACGCATGCGGGTGCGACCGAATTGCGGCATCGAGGGAGCTTCGTGGCCGCGCTGGGCGCGCAGCGGATTGTACAGCGTGACGTGGATCAGGCCGCCACGCTGGAACCGCTTTACGTCCGCGCGCCGGAGGCGTCCCTCAAATCCACCGCCGTGAACCCGAAAGAAGGCACGCACCATGGAACACCGCGAGGAAGAGCTGATTCAGCAGCATGCCGTTCATGACGACCAACTGCGCGAGCTCTACAGGGAACACCTCGAACTCAAGCATCAACTCGAAGCGCTGCGCAATCGGCACTACCTGACCGCCGAAGAAGAACTGGAAGCAAAAAGAATACAAAAGCTGAAACTGGCCTCAAAAGATCGTATGATGGCGCTGCTCAACCGCCATCAGCACGAAGGGGCGCGCTAGCCGCGGACCTGCGAGGCCGGCCGTGGTTTACCATCCGCAATGCCAAGTCATACGATATCGGTTCTGGTCGAAAACGAATTCGGCGTGCTCGCGCGGGTAGCCGGCCTCTTCTCGAGCCGCGGCTTTAACATTGAATCGCTGACCGTCAACGAGGATCCGCTCGATCCGACGGTCTCGCGCATGGTGCTGGTCACCTCGGGCGACGACCAGATTCTCGAGCAGATCAACAAGCAACTGAACAAGCTCGTCTCGGTCATAAAAATTACCGACTTCAAAGACGTCGAGATCGTCGATCGCGAACTGATCATGGTCAAGGTCGCGATCGACGAGCGCACGCGCTCCGAGCTCGATTCGATCGTGCAGGCCTTTCGCGCCCACGTGGTCGATATCGGACCGCGTTCGGTGACGGTCGAAATCACCGGCGATAATGACAAGATCAAGGCGTTTATCGCGCTGGTGCGTCCGCTCGGCATCAAGGAGATCGTGCGCACGGGCAAGATTGCGCTGGCCCGTTCGGTCCAGGTCGAAGCGAACAATCATCGCCACGCCAGAGAATAAATTTCCCGGGAGAACACCGATATATGAAAGTCTATTACGATCGCGACGCCGATCTGAGCGCGCTGCGCCCCAAGAAAATCGCCATCCTCGGCTTCGGCAGCCAGGGTCACGCCCATGCGCTTAACCTGCGCGACAGCGGCATGGACGTGCGCGTCGGCCTGCGCAAGGACAGCCCCTCATGGGACAAGGCGGCCAAGCAGGGCCTGCGGGTGCTCGAGACCGCGGCGGCCGCGGCCGAAGCCGACATCATCATGGTGCTGGTGCCCGACGAAATGGGCGGCGATATCTACAAAAGCGAGATCGCGCCGCATCTGACCAAGGGCAAGTATCTCGCCTTTGGCCACGGCTTCAATATCCATTTCAAGTTCATCGAGCCGCCCAAGGACGTCAACGTCTTCATGATCGCGCCCAAGGGACCCGGCCACCTGGTGCGTTCGGAGTTCGTCAAGGGACGCGGCGTGCCGTGTCTGCTCGCGATTCAGCAGAACCCGTCGGGTGACACGGAAAAGATTGGCCTCGCCTACGGATGCGCGATTGGCGGCGGACGCGCCGCGATCATCGAGACCTCGTTCCGCGAGGAGACCGAGACCGATCTGTTCGGCGAACAATCGGTGCTCTGCGGCGGCCTGACGGAACTGATCCGCGCCGGCTTCGAGACTCTGGTCGAGGCCGGGTACGCGCCCGAGATGGCCTATTTCGAGTGCGTTCACGAGGTCAAGCTGATCGTCGATCTGATTTACGAGGGCGGCGTCGCCAACATGCGCTATTCGATCAGCAACACGGCCGAATACGGCGACATGACGCGCGGCAAGCGGGTGGTCGGCGAAGGCACGCGGGCGGCGATGAAACAGATTCTCGCCGACATCCAGTCGGGCAAATTCGCCAACGAATGGATCGGCGAGTACCGCGCCGGCCTGCCCAATTTCCGCGAACTGCGCAAAACCGCCGAGAAGCATCCGACCGAAGAGGTCGGCCGCCAGTTGCGCTCGTTCATGCCGTGGCTGGGCAGCGATCGGCTGGTCGATCGCAGCCGGAACTAGCGGCCCTTGCCGGACTCGAGCGACAGTGTTCGCGGCCCCGAACCGGCCGGCGGTCTGGCCGCGCGCGCGGCCGCGCTGTGCGGCATCGCGATCGAAGGCGTGCCCTACGCGTTCGGCACCGCGCTGGCCGGCCTGATTCTCCTGGGCTTCGACCTGCCGCTGCTCGCGATCCTGGTCCTGATGCTGGCGGTTGCGGTCGGCAGCTTTTTCCGTGACCCCGAGCGCGCGCCATCGAGTCCTGAAGACGCGATTATCTCGGCCGCCGACGGCAAGGTCACCGATATCGGCGAGATGGCGCTGCCCGACGGGCTAAGCGAAGAGCGCTTTCGGCGCGTGTCGGTCTTCATGTCGCCGCTCAACGTCCACGTCAATCGCGCGCCGACCGCCGGCGCGATCGTCGCAGTCAAACATACCCCGGGCGAATTTCGCGCCGCGTACAGCGACGCCGCGAGCGAGCATAACGAACGTAACCTGGTGCTGATCGCGGATCGCGCCGGACGCCATCACGCAATCATGCAGGTGGCCGGGTACCTCGCGCGGCGCATCGTATGCAAGGTGCAGCCGCAAGATACGGTCGCGCGCGGCCAGCGCGTCGGGCTCATCATGTTCGGCAGCCGGGTCGATCACTTCATCCCGCTGGATTATCGCGTCGCCGTGCGCGTGGGCGATCGGGTGCGCGCCGGCGAGAGCGTTATCGGAGAACCCCAACGATGAACAGCAACCAACCGCGCCGCAATCTCGAGCGGCGCGCACGCCTGCGGCTGATCTCGGGCCGGCTCAAGGAGCGGCGCGCCAAGGTCGTCGAGCCGCTCCGGCGCGGGGTCTTCGTGGTCCCCGCGACGATCACCTCGCTTGGCCTGCTGGCCGGCTTCTACTCGCTCATCTCATCGCTCAACGCGCATTTCGAGCTGGCCGCCGTAATGATCTCGGTGGCGTTTATCTGCGACGGCCTCGACGGCCGCGTCGCGCGCATGTCGCGCAGCACCAGCCAATTCGGCGTCGAGTACGACAGCCTCTCCGACGTGGTGGCCTTTGGCGTGGCGCCGGCCGCCCTGATGTATTCGTGGGCGCTCAAGCCGCTCGGCCCGATCGCGATTGTGATCAGCGGACTTTACGTCGTATGCGCGGCGCTGCGGCTGGCGCGCTTCAACGTGCAGACCGGTTCGAGCGACAAGCGCCGCTTTACCGGACTGCCGGTGCCGGGCGCGGCGATGCTGATGGCCGGATGCGCGCTCGCCTACAGCTATTTCGAACTTAATTCGCCGCACCTCCTGTGCACCCTGATGGCGCCGTTGACGCTTGCGCTGGCCGGCCTGATGGTCTCGCGGGTGCCCTATCCAAGCTTCAAGACGATCGACGTGCGCAAGCGCGCGCAGGTTGAAATGATGGCCGGAGTGGCGATCGTCGCCGCGATGCTCTTTGCGATGCCGCAGTTCACGATGTTCATGCTGGCGCTCGCCTACGTCTCCTCGGGGCCGGTACTGATGGTGCGCGGCGAGCGCATGAAGAAGCTCCCGTTTCTGCATCGGGTCGAGCCGGAAGAACGGGCGACTGACGGCCAGGACGCATCGCCGGCTGCGGCCGTACATGAGGCTCCCGCCGAAAAATGAAATTGCATGTGGAGTGGACGCGTCAGTTCTCGCTTAAGCATGCCACCGACAAGAATCTCATCTACGCGTTAGATCTAGAAAAATTGCCTGACGCTGCCGGAGTATATATTTTTGGCCGCAATTACGGAGGTGGCCTTGAAGCGCTGTATATTGGAAAGGCGAACAATATCCGTGCGCGATTAAAGAGTCAGCTCAAGAATCTGCCACTTATGATGCATGTCAAGAATGCAAAGAACGGCAAACGCGTTGTGATGGCTGGGTGTTATAAGCCCCAACCTGGGCAAAAACTAGCCAAGTGTCTAGCGCTCATTGAGCGTGGGTTCATCAGATATTTTCTCTCAGAGGGACATGATCTCGTGAATAAGCAAGGCTCGCGCTTGCGGCGGCATGAGATTGTTTCAATTGGCAAGAATCCTAAGAAATTCATTCCGACTTCGATATTCCTGGACAGGGCCAAAGGAGAATAGAGCCCACCGCGGGGCAGGGTTGACGCGAGTTCGCGCCCGCGCCTACAATGCCGATTGTCATGCGTATCAACCTGCATCTCGAACTGCTGCTTAGCCTGGCCCTAATTGGGGCCCACGCCGCGGGCGTCGAGGTACAGGCCTGAGAGAAGGCTTGAAACACTGAGACCAACGCCCCGGGTGAGCCGACGAATCACCCGGGGCTTTTTTTTGCCCGTCGCGCGGTTCGCCGGCCCAGCCCTCTGGGGCTTTAACGAGGGAGAGATTCGATGGCCACGAGCAACACCGATCAGTTCGCCGACGATTATGTGCGGATCTTCGACACCACGCTGCGCGACGGCGAGCAATCGCCCGGCTGCACGATGAACGTTGAAGAGAAGGTCGCGATCGCGCGCCAGCTTGACCGGCTCAACGTCGATATCATCGAGGCGGGCTTCGCGGCCTCCTCCCCGGGCGATTTCGAATCGGTGCGCCGGGTGGCCGAGGCGGTCACCAATCCGACCGTGCTGAGCCTCTCGCGCACCCGCGACGAGGACGTCGACGCGGCGCTCAAGGCGATCGACGGCGCGCGCAAGCCCGGCATCCACATCTTCATCGCGACCTCCGACATCCATCTCAAGTACAAGCTCAACATGACCCGCGAGGACGTGCTCGACGCCGCGACCTGGGCGGTCACGCGCGCCAAGAAGCATCTCGACTATATCGAGTTCTCATGCGAGGACGCCTCGCGCAGCGACTGGGACTACATGGCCAAGATCTGCAACGAGGTAATTCGCGCCGGCGCCCGGATCATCAATCTGCCCGACACCACCGGCCACGCGATTCCCGAAGAGTTCGGCCGCATGTTCGCCTATATGCGCGAGCACGTCGAAGGCGCCGACAAGGTCATCTGGAGCGCGCACTGCCATAACGATCTGGGCCTGGGCGTGGCCAATTCGCTCGCCGCGATCCGCAACGGCGCGCGCCAGGTCGAATGCACCATCAACGGGATCGGCGAGCGCGCCGGCAACACCGCGATGGAAGAGGTCGTAATGGCGCTCAAGACGCGCAAGGATCTGATGGCCGTGCGCTGCGGCATCGAGACCCGCCAGATCTATCCGGCGTCGCGCCTGCTCGCGCAGATCATCGGCCAGCCGGTGCCGCCCAACAAACCGATCGTTGGCGACAACGCCTTCGCCCACGAAGCCGGCATCCATCAGGATGGCGTGCTCAAGAACAAGCTGACCTACGAGATCATGAAGCCCGAGGACATCGGGATACCGTCGAACAAGCTGGTGCTCGGCAAACATTCGGGGCGCCACGCGTTCATCAACCGGCTGACCGAGCTGGGCGTCGACCCGGCGAGCTTCGACGTGCAAAAGGCCTTCGCCGCGTTCAAGGATCTGTGCGACAAAAAGAAGATCGTCTACGACGACGACATCCTGGCGCTGGTCAACGAAGAGACCCGCCGCGCCGACGACCAGTTTGAGCTGGTCGATCTGGTCGTCACCTCCTCGAGCCGTGCCACGCCGCGCGCCGAGGTCACGATGCGGGTGGCGGGCGAGGAGCGCAACGCCGACGCCACCGGCGACGGGATGGTCGACGCGTGCTACAAGGCGATTTACAAAATTGCCGGCCTCACGCCGGTGCTCGAGCGCTATTCGGTCAAGGCGATCACCGGCGGCACCGACGCGCTCGGCGAAGTCTCCTGCCTGATGCGCGCCGACGGCATGACCGTCGCCGGGCAGGGTGCGCACAGCGATATCGTGATGGCCAGCGCGCTCGCGCTGGTCAATGCGCTCAACCGGCTCAAGACCCGCGGCGAGCGGACGGGGCGCCGTCCGGTCGAGGGACCATAGGGCGGATCGGCGCGGCCGGCTGCGCGATCGATGCGCGATCAACCGGCGGTGAGCGACGGGCGATCGGCGCGGCCTCGAGTCGCCACTTGCCGCCGCCGGTTACATGGGCTAAGTGCTAGGGCGTTGAAGGCGAACAGCGTATCGGGTTTTTCCATTCGTGCCGGCGCCGACGCGGGACGGGCCTGACGCGCGCCGCCTGATTATCATGTCAGTCAAGCTCACCGGCGCTCCGCGCCACAACTCAAACGCCAGCTATTGCCCGCACGGAGGGAAGCGCATCGGGTCCGCATAAGGCGCGGCCAGGCTCTCGCATCGCGTAATGGCCTACAAAGTTTTAGTGCTCAAGGGTGATGGTATCGGTCCCGAAGTAGTCGGCGAAGCCTTGCAGGTGCTCAAGGTGGTCGCCCGGCGCGACGCCGTCGATCTCGAATTCAAGGAAGCGCCGATCGGCGGCCACGCGATCGACGCGTTCGGTACGCCGCTGCCCGACAACACGCTCGCCCAGGCCCGGGAATGCGACGCGATTCTGCTCGGCGCGGTCGGCGGTCCCAAGTGGGATAACCCCAAGGCCACCGTGCGTCCGGAGCAGGCCTTGCTCGGCATCCGCAAGGAGCTTGGCCTGTTTGCCAACGTGCGGCCAGTCAAGAGCGTCAAGGAGCTGATCGCCTCGTCGCCGCTGCGTCCCGAGATCATCAGCGGCGTCGACCTGGTGGTGATTCGCGAGCTGACCGGCGGGATCTATTACGGCAAGCCGAGCGAACGGCGCGAGGGCAAGGACGGCCGCGAGGCGATCGATACCTGCGTTTACTCCGAGCAGGAGATCACCCGCGTGCTGCGCTACGGCTTCGAGCTGGCGCGCGAGCGGCGCAAGAAACTGACCTCGGTCGACAAGGCCAACGTGATCGCGACCTCGCGGCTGTGGCGCGAGATCGCGACCGAGCTCAGCGCCGAGTTCAAGGACGTGCAGTTCGAGAGTCAGTTGGTCGATTCGATGGCGATGCATCTGATTCGCCGGCCGCGCGACTTCGACGTGATCGTCACCGAGAACATGTTCGGCGATATCCTGACCGACGAAGCCTCGGTGCTGGCGGGCTCGATGGGCCTGCTGCCGTCGGCCTCGCTCGGCGAGGAGCTCAACAGCGCGGGCTATCGCGTGGGCCTGTTCGAGCCGATTCACGGCAGCGCGCCGGATATCGCCGGCCGCGACGAGGCCAATCCGCTCGCCGCCATCCTGTCGGCCGCGATGCTGCTCGAGCATTCGCTCGGCATGCGCTCGGAGGCCGAACTGATCACGCAGGCGGTCGAAGGCGTCGTCCATGACGGCTATCGCACGCGCGACCTCGGCGCCGGCGCGGGCGCCAAGGTGGTCGGATGCAAGGCGATGGGCCGGCTGGTGCGCGAACGGATCGAAAGCCTCGAACCCGACGCTGAACCCCGCTAACCGCGGCCGTCGCTGGCGTTGCCCCAGCGCGCGCCGGCCGCCGATCAACCCGATGAGGTATTGCCTTTGACCACCGGCCGCGAACCACGCGTCGCAATAATTGGTGCGACCGGCACGGTCGGCAGCCAAATCACCGATCTGATCGGCGAGCGCGAATTTCCCTGCGCCGAGCTCAAGCTGTTCGCGACCGAGGCCGGATCGTTCGATTCGGTCGAATCGGGCGGCGCCAAGCATTCGGTCTCGCGGATGACCGCGGCCTCCGATCTCGCGGCGTTCGATATCGCCTTTCTTGCCGTGCCCGAGGCCCGCGCGATCGAAATCATCGACGAGTGGCCGGGCCCCGTGCTGATCGATCTGAGCGCCGCCAATCGCGCGCCGGGCAAGGCGCCGCTGGTCGCGCCCGGCCTGGTAGCGCGCGAGCGCGTGCAGGAACTCAAGGCGCACAAGCTCTTTGCCACGGCCCATCCCGCCGGCCAGGTGATCGCGACCGTGCTCAGCGCGCTCGGCCACGGCGTGGGCTTCGCCGGCGCGACCGTGATCACCGGGGCCAGCGCGGGCGGCCGCGAGCGGGTCTCCGATCTGTTCAACCAGACCGCCGACCTGCTCAACGCGCGGCTCGATATCGCCGACAACGAAGCGCAACTCGCCTTCAATCTCTTCATGCCCCCGCGCGGCGACGAAATCGCCGGCGCGATCGCGGCGCAGGTGGCGATGCTCGTCGCGGGTGCCCCGGCGGTCGCCGTGCAGCTCGTCCAGGCGCCGGTCTTTCACGGGGGCGCGGTGGCGATCAGCGTGCCCGCCGCGGCGTCGAGCGCGCCCGACGAATGGATCGCGCGGATGCGCGCCGCACCCGGCATCCTGTTTATCGAGGGCGACGATCCGGCCGGCTTCGTGGACGCCGTCGGCCAGGAGGCGGTCATCGTGCGCATGAAGCGCAACGCCGCCGGCGCGGTCTTCTGGTGCGTGTTCGACAGCGCGCGCGTCGCCGCGGTGAGCGCGTTATGGATCGCCGAGAGCCTCTGGTTCACCTTTTCCTGAGCGCGCCGCCGGGCCGCGCCCGGCCGCCTCGAAGTCCCTGCGCGGCATGAAGATTCGCATCACGCTCGAGTACGACGGCGCGAACTACTCCGGCTGGCAATTGCAGGCCGGGCAGGATTCGATCCAGGCGCGGCTCGAAGCCGCGCTCGAGCGCATTTTCGGCGCGCCGATCCGCATGCATGGCGCGGGCCGCACGGACGCGGGCGTGCATGCGCGCGGCCAGGTCGCCGCCTTCACGATTCCGCGCGCCTTCGATCCGCACGAATTGCGCCGCGCGATGAACGCGATCCTGCCCCACGACATCGCCGTGATCGAGGCGGCCGAGGCGCCCGACCAGTTCGATCCGCGGCGCGACGCGATCGCGCGGGTCTACGAATATCGCATCCTCAACCGTGAGCGGCGTTCGGCCTTCGACTACCGCTACGCCTGGCGGCTCAAGGATCCGCTCGACCTCGCAGCGATGAACGCGGCGGCCGCGTGCTTGATCGGCGAGCACGACTTCGCCGCCTTTCGCTCGGTCGGCTCGGCCGAGACCACGACGATCCGCCGGATTTACGCGAGCGCATGGACGCGCGACGGCGATCGGCTCGTCTATCGCGTCGAAGCGAGCGCCTTTCTGCGCCACATGGTGCGCACGATGGTTGGCGCGATGGTCGAATGCGGACGCGGCAAATTTGCGCCCGCGCACGTCACCGCGATCTTAGCCGCGCGTGATCGCGCACTCGCCCCGGCGGCGGCACCGGCCTGCGGACTGTTCCTGGTCGAGGTCCGCTACTGATCCGACATCACCCGCGCGGCGGCCAAAAGCCGCTGTCCGGCAGGCGCTACGCGCCGCACCTGCGCAAAAACCCCTCTCCGAAGCCGCATTACTCGCATCCCTATGCAGAAATCAGCATGGTTGTAGGCAATTTCGCATTGATTGAGCTTGAAATGCCGCGCGCACTCGTTCACGCTGATTGCAGGCCATTTGGGGCCGCAAGGAGGAGGATGATGACGCAGTCGCAGGTCGCAACCCATCTCGCCGATAAAGTCGGCATCAACAAGAAGCAGGCGAAGTCGGCGATCGAGGAACTTACCACCCTGATCGTGCGCGAACTCAAGAAGGAGGGATCGCTCCGTCTCGCCGGACTCGGGATTTTCCGCAAGCGCAAGACCAAGGCCCGCATGGGGCGCAACCCGATGACCGGCGCCGCTATCAAGATTCCCGCGCGCACGCGCCTGCGCTTCACGCCGGCCAAGGCGCTCAAGGATTCGGTGCTCGGCGCGCGCTGATCGCCAACGCGCCGATTGTCAAATCGTCCGCGCAATTTTTTAGACCGCGAGACCGGGCACGCGCCGCGGCCTCGCGGTCTATTCTTTTGGCGATGCCCCCAGCCGCACGAATCCCCGCGCCGCGTCTGCACCGCATGCCGCGCATCGCCGCGATGCGATCGGGGCGTTAGGGAACCTCTGCACAAGTTAGGTTGTCATTCTGAGCGCAGCGAAGAATCCCGGATCCGGGACCCATGCGCTTCGCTCAGGGTGACCGCAGAGCCTGGTGCAGAGGTTCCTTAGTGTTAATCGCACTTGGGGCGGCGTGCGCGCCGCGCCATGAGCGCGCGCTACGGCGAGTCGCCGCCGCCCTTTTTCGCGGCAGCCGCGCGCGCCGCGGCGCGCGCCTTGCGCACGCGATCAAGGTAGTCGCGGATGCGCGCTTCGTAGCCGCGATCGTTCGGCGCGTAGTAGGTCCGATCGCCCAGTTCGTCGGGCAGGTAGCTCTGGCCGGTGATCGCGCCGGCGAAATCATGCGGATAGAGATAGTCCTCGCCGTAGCCCAGCTTGCGCATCAGCGCGGTCGGCGCGTTGCGCAGATGGATCGGCACGGCGAGCGCGCCGCCCGAGCGCGCATCCTCGCGCGCCGCGATCATCGCGCGGTACGAGGCGTTGGATTTGGGCGCGCCGGCCAGATAGGTGACGCCCTGCGCCAGCGGGATCAGGCCCTCGGGCAGCCCGACAAATTCGACCGCGTCCTTGACCGCGAGCGCGATTTGCAGCGCGCGCGGATCGGCATTGCCGATATCCTCGGCGGCGAAGATCACCATCCGCCGTGCGATGAACAGCGCGTCCTCGCCGGCCTCGGTCATGCGCGTCATCCAGTACAGCGCCGCGTCGGGGTCGCTGCCGCGCATGCTCTTGATGAAGGCCGAGATGACGTTGTAATGCTGGTCGCCGGCGCGGTCGTAGAGCAGCGCCTTATGCTGCGCCGCCTCGCTCACGTCGCCGATTGCGATCGCCCGGCGGCCCGCCGTGCGCACCAGTTCGGCGGCTACTTCGAGCGTGCCGAGCGCGCGCCGCGCGTCGCCCGCGCCGCCGCGGATCAATTCGTCGAGGGCGTCGTCGTCGATGGTCAGTTCGATCGCGCCGAGACCGCGTTCGCGATCGGCGATCGCACGCCGCACCAGCGCGGCAATCACCGCGTCATCGAGCGGCCGCAACACCAGCACGCGCGCCCGCGAGAGCAGCGGCGCAATTACTTCAAACGAGGGATTTTCGGTGGTCGCGCCAATCAGCGTGATCAGCCCGCTCTCGACCTGCGGCAGCATCGCGTCCTGCTGCGCGCGGTTCCAGCGATGGATCTCGTCGACAAAGACCACCGTGCGCCGCCCTTCGAGCGCAAACGCCTGGCGCGCCTCGTCGACCGCCGCACGCAGGTCGGCAACGCCCGCCGTGACCGCGGCAATCACCTTGAAGTCGGCGCCCGACTGCTGCGCGAGCAGCAGCGCAATGGTCGTCTTGCCAGTGCCGGGCGGCCCCCACAGGATCATCGAATGCAGCGCGCCGGCCGCGACCATCTGGCGCAGCAGCTTGCCCGGACCGAGCAGATGATCCTGGCCGGCGACTTCGTCGAGCGTGCGCGGCCGCATCCGATCGGCCAGCGGCTGGGCCGCCGGCTGCCGCGGCCGGAACAGTCCTTCCCCTGCGTCAGCTTTGCGCCGTGCCATTGCCGCAACGTTAGCACACCGCCGCGGACGTGAAACGAAAGCCCGCGCGCGCGTGGGCGATGGGCCTTTCGGGCAGCGGCCCAAAGCCTGGTTCCGCGCGCGTTTGCGCAAACGAATGGCGATGTTCTAGCTTCTAGATGGGCCGGACAGGAGTCGGCACCCGCTATGCTCGTTGGAATAGATATCGGCGGTTCCACCACCGACGCAGTGATCCTCGACAATGGCAAGGTTCACGTCGTCACCATCGAAGCGAACGACCCAATCGCCGCGGCGGCCGGCGCACTCGGCAAACTGGTGCACGCGGTCGGCTTGCCGCTCGAGCAGATCGAGCGCGTGGCGGCGACCGGCGCGGGATCGCGCGTGTTGTCGGACACGCTGCTCGGACGGCCGGTGGTCAAGGTCAACGAATTTTCCGCCATCGGCATTGGCGGCACGTCGCTCGCCGGACGCAAGAACGCGCTGGTCGTGTCGCTCGGCACGGGCACCGCGATCGTCTCGGTGACCGGCGACAAGATCGAGCACGTCAGCGGCACCGGCCTCGGCGGCGGCACACTGCGCGGCCTCTCGAAGCATATGCTCGGCGTCTCAACCATCGAGACGCTCGAGGCGATGGCCGAGCGCGGCGACTTAAGCCACGTCGATTTGACGGTGCGCGATATCGCGGGCGGCGCGATCGGCGATTTGCCGCCGGGCACCACCGCCTCGAACTTCGGCAAGGTCGGCGCCGACGCCACGGCCGAGGACAAGGCGCTCGCGATCATGAACATGATCGTCGAAGTGGTCTCGGTCTTAAGCATCGCGTCGGCGCGCGCGTGCGGCCAGGAAGATATCGTGCTGACCGGCAAGCTCACGCGCATCTTTCGCTTCATGCAGAAGATGAAGCGGCTCAATTTCGGCTTCAGCCGCGGCTTTCTGATTCCCGAACACGCCGACTACGCGACCGCGATCGGCGCGGCGCGCGCCGCGATGGATTAGCCGCGCCCAGCCGGGCCGGCCTTTGCACGGGGTGTCACGATGCGATCGGAGTTGCTCGCGGGATTGCGCATGCTCGACCTGAGCGACGACAAGGGCGCGCTGTGCGGCAAGATGTTCGCCGACATGGGCGCCGACGTGATCAAGATCGAACCGCCCGGCGGATGCCTCACGCGGCGCATCCCGCCGTTCCTCGACGACCAGCCGGGGCCCGACCGCGGCCTCTACTTCCTCGCCTACCAGGCCGGCAAACGCTCGGTCACGCTCAACCTCGAAAGCCCGGCCGGCCGCGCCCTGCTCGGCGAACTCGCGGCGCGCGCCGACTTCATAGTCGAAGCGTTTCCGCGCGGCCGGATGGATGCGCTCGGCCTGGGCTACGATGCGATTGCGAAAATAAATCCGCGGCTGATCTACGCGTCGATTACGCCGTTCGGCGACAGCGGGCCCGCCCGCGATTACAAAGCGGCGGATATTGTTACCTGGGCGGCGGGTGGCGCGATGTACCTGATGGGCGAGCCGGGCCAGCCGCCGATCCAGATGAGCCTGCCGCAGGCCGGCCTGCACGCCGGCGGCGAGGCCGCGGTCGCCTCGATGATCGCGCATTACGCGCGCGGCACCGACGGACTCGGCCAGCATATCGTCGTCAACATGCAGGCCTGCATCGTGTGGACCCTGATGAACGAGCAGGCGATGCCGATCCTGCACGGCGACTATCTGCGGCGCAGCGGGGTCTTCACCGGCGCGATCGGCGGACGGCGCAAGACCGTCTATCAATGCGCCGACGGACACCTTTCGTTCCTGCTCGCGGGCGGCGCCTATCTCAACTCGACCAACGCCGTGATCGCCTGGATGAAAGAGGAAGGCGCCGCGCCCGCGTGGCTGACGCGCGAGGGCGGCCTCAAGTCGCTCACGCCGAGCGGCTTCATGGCGGCCACGGCCGCGGACTACGCCGAGCTCGATCGCGCCGAAGAGGCCGTGCAGAGCTTCTTTCTGACCAAAACGAAAAAGGAGCTGTGGGCGAATATCCTGAAGCGCCGGCTGTTCGGCGCGCCGGTCGCCAATGCCGCCGATATCGCCGCCGATCCGCAACTGCGTGCGCGCGACTACTTCGTCACGGTCGAACACGCGGGACTGGGACGCACGCTCACGATGCCGGGGGCGTTTGCCAAACTGAGCGCGACGCCGGTTGGTCCGCAAGGCGCGGCGCCGCAACTCGGCGAGCATAACCGCGCGGTCTACGGCGATCTTCTGGGCCGCAGCGAACAACAGATCGCCGAGCTGCGCGCGTCGGGTGCGATTTAGCCCGCGCCGCGACCGTCCGAGGAGCGACTACGCGATGAGCACAATGCCGTTTGCCGGAGTCCACGTGCTGGATTTCACCTGGTTCGCCGTCGGCCCGGTGACGACCAAGTACCTCGCCGATTACGGCGCCGACGTGGTGCGAATCGAATCGGCCGCACGGCCCGACGGTCTGCGCCTCGCGCCACCCTGGACCGACGCCCAGCCGGGCATCGATCGCAGCCAGTTCTTCGCCAGCTTCAACACCTCCAAACGCGGCATCACGCTGGACATGAACCAGCCGCGCGCACGCGAGATTTTTTTGCGCATGCTGCCGTGGGCCGACGTCGTGACCGAGAGCTTTACGCCCAAGACGCTGCGCAACTGGGAGTTGGACTACGAGCGGATGCGCGCGATCAAGCCCGACATCATATTGCTGTCGACCTGCATGCAGGGCCAGACCGGACCGCATCGCGACTACCCCGGCTTCGGCAATCTGATGGCGGCGCTGTCGGGCTTCTA